>ERZ1673962.23-NODE-23-length-133897-cov-39.148907_pt1 | contig 133897 bp, 118 predicted proteins | sample MGYA00580188_ERZ1673962 | MGnify/ENA primary metagenome ERZ1673962 (study PRJEB41334, sample SAMN05608104) | rock metagenome | biome: terrestrial subsurface; feature: shale formation; material: shale | place: USA: Pennsylvania ...
CGCACGTTGATCACCTCTCAATCCGTTTAGGTGACAACTACGCTGGCAGATAGGGTAGAGATGGAGTGTCTCGCGCTGCGCGTGTCAGACCAAAGCGGTATATCGCGGTCTTTTGGCGCAGATCAGGGCCAAAGACAGGCGTACTTTGTCGGCATTCTCTTACTTGTGTATATGCTTATTTACGCTACAGTCAAAGAGCGGGACCTGTGGTGATAGTCTTCAAGGATTGAAGACAGGGCGAGTGGCGTGGCGGACGCGACTCGCCCTTTTTTATTGCCGGAACTCTGATCTCGGCTCTCGTGCTGCAACCCTCATGCCGCAACGCTCACTTCTCAACCCTTCCATTTCAGGCCTCACTTCTCGGCTCGCAGGTCTCACCCCAGTGGCGAAAGCCCCATGCCCGCCACCAGGCCTTCCAGTGCATGCCGCCCGGCAATCGAGTTGCCGTAGCCGTCCAGGCGTGGTGACCAGACGCAGATGCTCATCTGTCCCGGCAGGATGGCAATGATGCCACCGCCGACGCCACTCTTGCCCGGCAGACCCACTCGCCAGGCGAAGTCGCCTGCCGCGTCGTAAAGCCCGCAGGTCAGCAACAAGGCATTGAGCTGGCGTGTCTCCAGCGGCGAGACCACTTCCTTGCCATCCAGCGGATTGACGCCGCGATTGGCGAGGAAGGCGAAGCTGCGCGCCAGTTCCACGCAGTTCATCGACACCGAACAGCTGTGGAAGTAGGTGTCCAGCAGGTCATCCACATCGGAATGCACATTACCGTAGGCCTGCATCAGATAGGCCAGCGAGGCATTGCGTGCCTTGTGGTCCATTTCCGAGCGCGCGACCTTTTCATCGAAGCCGATATCGTCGCTGCCGGACAGACGCCTGAGCTGCTCACGCAGGGTGTTCTGGATCGAGACGATGCGCGAGACCAGCAGGTCGGTGATCAGCAGGGCTCCGGCATTGATGAAGGGATTGCGCGGGATGCCGTTCTCGACCTCCAGCTGCATGATCGAGTTGAAGGCCTGGCCGGAAGGCTCACGGCCGACGCGCGACCAGATCTCGTCGCTCTCCAGGCGCTGCATCGCCAGTACCAGCGCATGCACCTTGGAGATCGACTGGATCGAGAAGCGGGTATGCGCGCTGCCGGCGTACTGGACACGGCCATCCACATGGCAGACGGCGATGCCGAACTGGTCAGGGTCGACCTGCGCCAGGGCCGGGATATAGTCCGCGACCTTGCCCTCATTGAAGCAGCGGCTGGCATCATCGGACAGGCGTTCGAGCAGTGTCTGGAGAGCATCGGGGTCGAGTGGCGGCGTCATGGCAACCTTGAAGCAGCGGTAGAGGGAAAAGGGCGCGAAGCTGGCCGAGCCATCATGACAACGGCGCCATCGGGCATCAGACCGAGAGTGGCGCGAGGGGCCGGCAGGGCATTCTAGCGGATATGACCGCAGCTGGCGCGCTCGATGCCGCTGGCAGGGCGTGCCACCAGGTCGGCTCAATCGCGTGATAGTTGACGCTTATCAGCCAGGTAGTGCAAAGTGATTTCTACATGCAGTTGAGAATCGTTATTATTTGTTCATCAAGGCAGCACGCAGTTGCCTGACCCCATGACATGCGACGCGCTGAGGCTCAGCGTCTCGCTGAGTAGACCGCCCGGAGGGCAGCCAACATGATCAAGACATTGACCTTTGCCAGCATGCACTTCTCCATCGCCTTCGGCGTCACCTACCTGCTGACCGGCGATATCGTGGTCGGCGGCCTGGTCGCCATCGTCGAGCCGGCGGTCAACACCGTCGCCTTCTTCTTCCACGAGAAGGTCTGGAACCGTGTCACCGCGCGCCGCCAGCAGGCTGCTGAGAGCGAGGCAAACTCGCGAAACGCCATGAGCGGGGCGGCGCTGGCGGGCTGAGGCTGCTTGCGCGTGGCAGGGATGCGCCGCAGAATCGAGCGACCTTTTCCCGGAGCTCCCCATGCCGAAGCTTGCCCCTCGCGCCGCCCGTTTCTCTCATCCTGCCCGCGCCCGCCAACGTCCTCTCGTCCAGGGGGCGTTGGCGTTGCTGCTGGGGCTTGCCGGCAGCCTGGCTGGCCTCGAATCCGTGTCAGCCGACGAGACGCGTGATTATCACTACAGTGACGCCCACCTGCACTTCGTGGACTTCTTTCAGCAGGGTGATGGTCTGGGGGCCTTGCTGGATGCCATGGACGAGGCGCAGGTCGATCACGCCCTGGTCACGGGCATCGGCGTTGCCAAGAAATGGCAGCAGGACGCGCCCAGGAAGCCACGTTACTACATGGGCGATGATGCGCCGGTCTACTGGTATTCCGGTACCGATTACATCCTGGCCGAGGCGCTGACCCGCGCGCCCGAGCCGGTACAGGCGCGTTTCTCGCCGTTCATCACCGGCTTCAACCCTACCGATCTGAATGCCGCCGACGAGATTCGTCAGCTGATGGCGATCTATCCCGGCTTCTGGAAGGGCATCGGGGAGGTCTTCACGCGCCATGATGACCTGACGCGCCTGACCGAAGGCGAGACGCCGCGCGCCAATCATCCGGCCTTGATGAAGGTCTATGCGCTGGCGGCGGAGAAGGGGCTGCCGGTGATGGTGCATTCCAACATCACCAGCAAGCGGGAAGGGCATGAGGGTCTGTATCTCGAGGAATTCGAGAGTGCGGTGCGCGACAATCCGGAGACGACCTTCATCTGGGCACACGCCGGGACCAGTGCCGAGCTCAATCGTCGTCTGGGGCGCATGACCTGGCTGCACGGCGAGATCGAGCGCATGCTGGAAGCCTACCCCAACCTGAATATCGACCTGTCCTGGTCGGTGCTGGAACCCTACCTGCTGGATGATGAAGGGCAGCCGCGCTCGCGTTGGATGGCGCTGGTCGAGCGCTTCCCGCAGCGCTTCGTGCTCGGCAGTGATGTGGTCGGGCGCTTCGGCTCGGTGGGCGATATCCTCGCCAGCTATACGCCCTTCCTCGATGCGCTGTCGCCACAGGCGGCGCGCAATGTCGCGCGCGACAACTTCCTGCGCTGGGTCAACCTGCCGGTTGAATGACCGCGTTTCTTGCAGTCTGCGCATGAAAAAGCCCCCGCCAGCATGTCGCTGGCGGGGGCTTTCTGCGTGGGCGCTAGCTTAGGCGCCCGTGCAGGACAGCGAGGTTTGATCAGTGACGGAAGTGACGCATGCCGGTGAAGACCATGGCGATGCCGGCTTCGTTGGCCGCATCGATGACTTCCTGATCGCGCATGGAGCCACCCGGCTGGATGACGGCAGTGATGCCGGCCGCCGCAGCGGCATCGATGCCGTCGCGGAACGGGAAGAAGGCATCGGAGGCCATCACGGAGCCCGGCACTTCCAGACCTTCATCGGCGGCCTTGATGCCGGCGATCTTGGCGGAATAGACGCGGCTCATCTGGCCGGCGCCCACACCGATGGTCTGGCCATCCTTGATGTAGACGATGGCGTTGGACTTGACGAACTTGGCCACTTTCCAGGCGAAGGTCAGGTCGTTGAGTTCCTGCTCACTCGGCGCACGCTCGGTGACGACCTTGAGCTCATCACGACCGACCATGCCCTGGTCGCGGTCCTGGACCAGCAGACCGCCGGTGACACGCTTGAAGTCGTGACCGCCGGTACGTTCGGCCGCCCAGGCATCCGCGACGTCGAGCAGGCGCACATTGGCCTTGGTGGCGACGATGGCCGCCGCTTCTTCGCTGATGCCCGGGGCGATGATCACCTCGACGAACTGACGCGAGACGATCGCCTGCGCGGTCTCGGCGTCCAGCGGCACGTTGAAGGCGATGATGCCGCCGAAGGCGCTGGTCGGGTCGGTCTGGAAGGCACGCTCGTAGGCGGCCAGGGCAGACTCGCCGATGGCGACGCCACACGGGTTGGCGTGCTTGACGATGACACAGGCGGTCTCGTCGAAGGCCTTGACGCACTCGAAGGCGGCATCGGTGTCGGCGACGTTGTTGTAGGACAACGCCTTGCCCTGCACCTGCACGGCCGTGGCGACGCTGGCCTCGGTGGCACCGTCCTCGACGTAGAAGGCCGCCTTCTGGTGCGGGTTCTCGCCGTAGCGCATGTCCTGCTTCTTGCTCAGGCTGACGTTGTACTGACGCGGCAGGCCTTCGCTGCCGCCTTCGACACGCTGGCCCAGCCAGTTGGCGATGGCGCCATCGTAGGCGGCGGTGTGCTCGAAGGCAGCCACGGCCAGATCGAAGCGCGCGCCATCGCTGACGGCGTTGTCGTTGGCATCCATCTCGGCGATCACGCGGTCATAGTCCGAGGCGTTGACGACGATGGTGGTGTGGGCGTGGTTCTTGGCGCAGGAACGCACCATGGTCGGGCCACCGATATCGATGTTCTCGATGGCGTCTTCCAGCGAGCAATCCGGGTTGGCCACGGTAGCGGCGAACGGGTACAGATTGACGATGACCATGTCGATGGGGTCGATGCCGTGCTCGGCCATCACCGCATCATCCTGGCCGCGACGGCCGAGAATGCCACCGTGGATCTTCGGGTGCAGGGTCTTGACCCGGCCATCCATCATTTCCGGGAAACCGGTGTGCTCGGACACTTCCGTGACGGCAAGGCCGTTGTCCTTGAGCAGGCGGAAGGTACCGCCAGTGGACAGCAGGGCGACGCCGCGGGCGTCCAGGGCACGAGCGAATTCGACGATTCCGGTCTTGTCGGAAACACTCAGGAGGGCGCGACGGATGGCTTGGGGCTTGGCTTGCATGATGCTCCACTCGTGGATCAACAAAAAGACGCCGGGGCACCTGTAAAGGTGCCCCGGCGGGGTCAGATCAGATCAAACTGCTTGAGCTTCTTGCGCAGTGTGCCTCGGTTGAGGCCCAGCATCTCGGCGGCGCGGGTCTGGTTGCCCTGCGCGTGGGCCATCACCGCCTCCAGCAGCGGCGCCTCGACCTCGGCCATCACCATGGCATGCAGGTCGGTGACCTGCTCGCCATCCAGGTGGGCGAAGTAGCGCGCCATGGAGTGCTCGACCGCCTCGCGCAGGGTCTGATGGTGCCGCACGGGCGTCATCAGGGTGGCCTGGCTTGCGTCGTCGGGTGAAAGAGGGTGCCTGCTGGTCATGCTGCGTGACTTCCTTGCGTCTCGGTGCGGGCGATGCCTTCCGGCTCGCCGAACAGGCGGGTCAGGAACTGGCGCTGTTGTTCCGGCTCCTCGAGGGGATTGAAGTGGCGCTTGAGCTCACTGCCATCCTCCCGCGTCGCCAGATACCAGCCCACATGCTTGCGCGCGATGCGCGTTCCCATGTAGTCACCGTAGAATTCGTACAGGGCCTCGAGGTGGGTGCGCATCACGAGGGCGCGCTCCGCATCGCTCGGGCCACAGGCTACCTGGCCGGTGGCCAGATAGTGATTGATCTCGCGGAAGATCCAGGGATTGCCCTGGGCCGCACGGCCGATCATCACGGCGTCGGCGCCCGTATAGTCAAGCACATGTCGCGCCTTCTCGCCGCTGTCGATATCGCCATTGGCGAAGACCGGAATCGACACCGCGGCCTTCACGGCGGCGATGGTGTCGTATTCGGCCTCACCGGTATATTTCTGCTGGCGAGTACGACCATGCACGGACAGCGCCTGGATGCCGGCGTTTTCGGCCATGCGCGCGATGGCGATGGCGTTGCGCGTCTCTTCGCACCAGCCGGTGCGCATCTTGAGCGTGACCGGCACGTCCACGGCGCGCACCACGGCATCGAGAATCTCGCCGACGAGCTTCTCGTCGCGCATCAGGGCAGAGCCGGCGGCCTTGTTGCAGACCTTCTTGGCCGGGCAGCCCATGTTGATGTCGATGATCTCGGCGCCCATCTCGGCGTTGAGCGCCGCGGCCTCGGCCAGCATGGCGGCGTCACCGCCGGCGATCTGCACGGCACGCGGGCCGGGTTCGCCGGCATGGTTCATGCGCGTGCGGGACTTGACGGTATTCCACAGCCGCTTGTCACTGGTCACCATCTCCGATACCACCAGCCCGGCGCCCAGCTCACGACATTGCTGTCGGAACGGGCGATCGGTGACACCGGCCATCGGGGCCAGAATCACGCGATTGGGAAGCTGATGTACGCCGATGCGGGGCAGGTCGGCGGGAAGCGGGGTATCGGTCATGGGTCTCGTGTCATGCGAGTGGTGTCAGGCGCGCGAGCCGCTGTAGTGTCAGGGATTCGCGGGGGCGTCATGATACCTAGAGCGCCGCAGGGTTTGAAGGGCTATTTCATCCACAATGCGTCGCGGATGCGTTCTCCCTGCGCGGCTGCGGCGCTCATGGCGTGGCTCAGCCCATCAGTGGACGCTGACCATTGAGGCGTACCCAGCCATCGCGCTCGGTGGGTTCTTCCATGATCAGGCCGGCTTCACGATAGGCGTCGAGCACCTCTCCCGCCTGGGGCGCGAGAATGCCGGAGAGCGCCAACAGGCCACCCGGGGCGACGCTGCCCGCGATCTGCGGAGCCAGTTCGACCAGCGGGCCGGCCAGGATGTTGGCGACCACGATCTGATAGCCCGCGTCCGGCAGGCGGTCCGGGTAGCACAGGGTCAGCTGATCGCTGACGTCATTGCGCTGGGCGTTCTCGCGCGAGGCCTGCAGCGCCTGCGGGTCGATATCGGTGCCCAGCGCATCCACCGCGCCGAGCTTGAGCGCGGCGATGGCGAGAATGCCGGAGCCGCAACCGAAGTCGAGCACGCTGTGCTGGGCGAGCTTGCCATCGACGGCCAGCCCATCGAGCCATTCCAGGCACAGGGCGGTGGTCGGGTGGGTGCCGGTGCCGAAGGCCAGGCCCGGATCGAGCATCAGGTTGACGGCGTCCTGCTCCGGCGCATCGTGCCAGCTGGGCACGATCCACAGGCGCTGGCCCATCTTGAGCGGCTCGAAACCGTCCATCCATTCACGGGCCCAGTCACGGTCCTCGAGGATCTCGACCTCGATCTCCGGGCAGGGCTCATCGGGAATCAGCGCCGCCCAGCCGGCCTTGACCCGCTCGCGCATGGCCTCGATGCCTTCGGTGCCATCCCACAGGCCAGTGAGGACTGTCTCGCTCCACAGCGGCGTGCTGCCGAGGTCCGGTTCGAACAGCGGTTGGTCTTCGGCATCCTGCAGCGTGATGGCGCAGGCGCCTTCTTCCATCAGCAGATGCTCGAGAATCTCGGCGTGGTCGGGGGCGATACGCGCCTTGAGTTGCAGCCAGGACATGGTGACTCCTGTCGATGGGCGATAAGAAAGGGGAGGAGGGCACAGACGACAGAAGGGCAGCCGAGGCCACCCTTCTGTCGTGCGTCTATCGGCAACCAGATCACCGATCTCAAGCGGGGCCTCTTACAGGCCCAGCTTCTTCTCCAGATAATGGATGTTGACGCCACCTTCCTGGAAGCCGGCATCACGCACCAGATCCTTCTGCAGGTCAGTGTTGGTCTTGATACCTTCCACCAGCAGCTCGTCGAGGGCATTGCGCATGCGCGTCAGTGCGATCTCGCGGCTCTCGCCCCAGGTGATCAGCTTGCCGATCAGGGAGTCGTAGTGCGGCGGAACGGTGTAGCCGGAGTACAGGTGCGAGTCCATGCGCACGCCCAGACCGCCCGGCGCGTGATAGAGCTCGACCTTGCCCGGAGATGGCATGAAGGTGCGCGAATCCTCGGCATTGATACGGCACTCGAAGGCGTGACCGCGCAGCTCGATATCTTCCTGCTTCACGGACAGCGGCAGGCCGGAGGCGATGCGCAGCTGTTCCTTGACGATATCGATGCCAGTGACCATCTCGGTCACCGGGTGCTCGACCTGAACACGAGTGTTCATCTCGATGAAGTAGAAGCCGCCGTTCTCGTACAGGAACTCGAAGGTACCGGCGCCACGGTAGCCGATCTCGATGCAGGCATCGGTGCACGACTTGAGTACCTTGGCGCGCGCTTCTTCGTCCAGCTGCGGCGCCGGTGCTTCTTCCAGCACCTTCTGGTGACGACGCTGCAGGGAGCAGTCGCGGTCATACAGATGGATGGCGTTGCCCTGGCCATCGGCCAGTACCTGGACTTCGACGTGACGCGGGTTCTGGAGGAATTTCTCCATGTACACCGTGCCGTCGCCGAAGGCCGCGGCCGCTTCACCCTGGGTGATGCTCACCGAGGACAGCAGGCTGGCCTTGGAGTGCACCACGCGCATGCCGCGACCACCACCGCCAGCGGCGGCCTTGATGATCACCGGATAGCCGATGCGCTCGGCGATGGCGTACATCTCGTCTTCGTCTTCCGGCACCGGGCCGTCGGAACCCGGCACGGTCGGAACGCCGGCCAGCTTCATCGCCTCGATGGCCGCGACCTTGTCACCCATCATGCGGATGGTGTCAGCGCGCGGGCCGATGAAGGCGAAGCCGGAACGTTCAACCTGTTCGGCGAAGTTGGCATTTTCCGACAGGAAGCCGTAGCCCGGGTGGATGGCGTCGGCGTCCGTCACCTCGGCGGCTGCGATCAGCGCCGGGATGTGGAGATAGGATTTGGCAGAGGAGGCCGGGCCGATGCACACAGCTTCATCCGCCAGGCGGACGTGCATCAGGTCGCGGTCGGCCTTGGAGTGCACCGCTACCGTCTTGATGCCCAGTTCCTTGCAGGCGCGAAGGATGCGAAGGGCGATCTCGCCGCGGTTGGCAATCAGTACCTTGTCGAGCATGGTGACGTGTCCGTTGGGATCAGGAAATGACGATCATGGGCTGGTCGAATTCAACCGGCTCGCCGTCTTCGATCAGAATGGCTTCGACGACGCCATCTTTGTCGGCTTCGATCTGGTTCATCATCTTCATGGCTTCGACGATGCAGACGGTATCACCTTTCTTGACGCTCTGGCCGACTTCGATGAAGGCCTTGGAGCCCGGCGCCGGAGAGCGGTAGAAGGAGCCGACCATCGGGGAATTGATGGTGTGACCCTGCGGCGCAGCCGGTGCTGCCGGAGCGGCCGGTGCTTCAGCGGCGCCAGCGGCTGCCGGAGCGGCCTGCTGCATCGGCTGCTGCTGCATCATCATCGGGGCCTGCATCATCGGCTGCTGGGCGAAGCCCTGCGGATGGCGGCTGATGCGAACGGACTCTTCGCCTTCCTGGATCTCGATTTCGCTGATGTTGGACTCTTCGAGCAGCTCGATCAGCTTCTTGACCTTGCGGATATCCATGAAATTAATCCCGATGTAAATGTGGCTGGAAATGGGGGTGTGCAGCCGTGATAGCGGCGGCTGCGGGCGACAGCCCCGACGGCTGTCCCGACCATGGCGATGGCCGGTGAATCCTGGTATCAGGCAGTGATGAGGCCTGATGGCGGTGCGTGAACACCGCTCTGGACGTGCCCTTACTGCGCGAGATCGTCCAGGGCGGCGTCAAGCGCCATGTCATAGCTTCGAGCGCCAAAGCCCATGATCACGCCGCGTGCCACATCGGAAAGATACGAATGGTGGCGGAACGGCTCGCGGGCATGGGTGTTGGAAAGGTGCAGCTCGATGAACGGGAGTGCGACGCCGAGTAGCGCATCGCGCAGCGCAACGCTGGTATGGGTAAAGGCCGCCGGATTGATCAGGATGATGGCGGTGCCATCTTCACGGGCAAGGTGGATACGCTCGATCAGCACATGCTCGGCATTGGACTGCAGCCAGTCCAGCTGATGGCCGGCCGCGCTGGCGCGCTGGACCAGACGCTGGTGGATATCCTCCAGCGTGGTGGTGCCATACACCTCGGGTTCACGGGACCCCAGTAGATTGAGATTGGGGCCGTTGAGTACCAGGATGCGCGCCATGAAAGTCCCTTGTGTCAGCCGTGCTCGAGCACCAGGCTCATTGAGCTGTTAACCCATGAAGAAAATGCAAAGATACCGTCACTATCCACGACGTTTACCTATTGAGCGTAGGCTGTTGCCGTAGTGACGCGGATTCTGCCGAAATTCTCGAACGCTGTCCAGTTTGGCACTGAACCGAAGATTTTGCCGCATTCTTCGTCCTCGCGTGCGTCTCGACAGCAACTGCGCTGCGCCGGGCGTGTGGCAGGCACACCTTTCAGTTGGCGCGCTGTGACGTGCCACGCAGCTGATCCAGTACCGCTGTCAGGTGCTGGCCGAGCTGACTGGCGTTGACCTCCCCTTGGATGCGCGCCGCCTTGAGCTCGCGTTCATCGGCGAAGAACAGCAGGCTGGGGGGGCCGAACAGGCCGAATTGCTTGAGCAGTGCCTGGGTCGCGGCCCCGGTACTGGTGACGTCGGCGCGAATCAGGTGGAACTGGCGCAACTGGCTGGCGACTTTGGGGAAGACCTCGCGCTCCATCACCTTGCAGGAGATGCACCAGTCGGCGTAGTAGTCGACGAACACCGGCTGGCCGCGGCTGGCGGCCAGTGCCAGTTCTCGCTCGAGCTCGCTCATGTCGCTGACGGTGGTGAAGTCCAGTGAGGTCTCGGTAGCCTGCCCGGATGATGTGCCGCCAGTGAAGGGGGCCAGCGGGCGCAGCGGGTCGCTTGCGCCGCCTGCCACGCCCAGCAGGCTGATCATGCCCCAGCCCAGCGCGACCAGTCCCAGTGCCTGACGGGCACGCGCCCAGCCTCGGGTCTGTGTGCTGAGCGCCCCCAGCGCCACGCCGGTGCCGATGGCCAGAATGGCCCAGCCCAGCACTGCCAGCGAGGCCGGCAGCAAGCGCTCTACCAGCCACAGCGCCACCCCCAGCAGCAGGATGCCGAAGGCCTGCTTGATGCCCTCCATCCAGCCGCCGGCCCTGGGCAGCAGGCTGGCGCCGAAGGTGCCGACCAGAATCAACGGCACGCCCATGCCCAGCCCCAGCGCGAAGAGTGCCAGTCCGCCGGTCATGGCATCGCCACTGGCGGAGAGATAGACCAGCGCACCGGCCAGAGGTGCCGAGACGCAGGGCGATACCACGAGTACCGATAACGCGCCTGCCAGCGCCAGGCCGCCGGGGCCGGCATTCATCAGGCGCCCTTGCAGCGCGTCGAGCTGTGAGTGCATGCCGCTGGGCAGGCGTAGAGTGAAGGCACCGAACATGGCCAGCGCGAACAGCACGAACAAGGCAGCGAAGGGAATCAACACGGCAGGCGCCTGCAGATGCGCCTGCAGGTTGAGCCCCGCGCCGAATAGGCCCATCAAGGTGCCGGCCGCGGCGTAGGTCAGGGCCATGCCCAGGGCGTAGCTCGTGGAGAGCAGCAGGGCGCGCGGGCGGCTGGGGCGCTGGCCGACGATGATCGAACTCAGGATCGGAATCATCGGCAGCACGCAGGGCGTGAAGGTCAGCCCGAGACCGGCGAGGAAGAACAGCCCCAGAGCCGTCAGCAGGCTGGCATCCGCGAACAGTGCGCTGAAGCCGGCATCGGTGCCGCTGATCGGGGCTGTTGTAGTGCGGGAGGCCACTGGCGCCGTGGTATCGCTCGACTGGCTGGCGGTCGGCATCAGCTGCGCGAAGGGGGCAGGGGCACTCTGCTCACCGGCCTGTAGCGTGACGGTCTCCGGCGGATAGCAGAGCCCGGCATCGGCACAGCCCTGGAAGGTGATGGAGAGCGGGATCGGGCCGCTGGCCGGTGTGCCGTCACGCACTGCCTTGCCAGAGGATGCGCTGGTCAGCGGGATGCGAATGACCAGCGCATCGTGGAAGACATGTACCTCGCCCATGTAGGGGTCGTTCTTCAGCTCTCCCGGCGGCAGGTCGGCGTCGCCCAGCGCGACCTGGTCGCTGGTGGTCGCGAAGCTGAACTGATGACGATAGAGGTAATAGCCTTCGGCACTGGTGAAGCCGACATACAGGGTGTCGCCCTCGCGCCAGCTGCGCGGCTTGAAGGCTTCACTGACCGGCAGGAAATCGCCCTGATTGCCGCTGCCGAACAGGCTGGACGCCGCACTGCTGGAGCCGCTGCCGGCGTTTGAACTTGAGCCTGAACTTGAGCCTGAGTCTGAGCTGAACAGACCGGCATTGGCGGGCAGCGACGTCATTGCCTGCGCGACCACCAGAGCGATTGCCAGCAGGGTTGCCAGCAATGCAGGGCCCAGCAGGCGTGAGAACGCGGAGGGGCGTGCGCGGCCCGTTGGCAGCGCCATGCTGACTTTCAAGAACGAACGAAGCACGAAAGCATCCTTATACAGTGCCGAAAGAACATCCTGCAGGCCTCAAGGCACCGCAGTGTCGCGCCGCCATCATCCTGCTCGGGGGCGAGCGTTGGATCGTGAGCCAGCCCATCATCGCCGCGCACGACTTGCACGCGGATGAATGTGCCACCATGTAGCAGACATCCGCTCGTGTGAGGGCGTGTGAGGACGTATCGGGCTCGAGTGGTGAAGCCGCCTGCGCGGGTGGCAGTCTGGCACTCGGCTCGCCTGCGACTCAGCCCGCGACTCGGTCCGCGGCTCGGTCCACGACCAGGCCCGTGGCCCGGCCCGCAATCCGGAGCGCATCGCACCTTGCCACAGAACCGGCACTTCACCGAGTGCGACTGGCACGTGCAGGGGCGCATGATAGGATAGGACGTACGTCATGAGTACCGCCGCTGGATGCATCGGCGCGGCTCACATCCGTTCAGGCAGGTCTGACTCGTCTCTCACACGGCTTTTTCTACAAGGCTTCATACAAGGAAGAACGCATGGCCCTATTCGGTAAAGGCAGCAAGCGCGGCGCCAATCGCGATGTGCTGGAAACGCCTCAGTATGGCTGGATCTGGAAACCACTGATCGGGCTGTTCGTCATTTACCTGCTGGTCTGCGTTGGCCTTGGTATCTACTGGAGCAGTGAACCGGACGAGTTCAACATCGATCAGGCCACGCGCACCGAACTGGCTCGCGTGCATGGTCTGGCCGCGCCGGTGGCCAAGGTCGAGGGTGAAGAGCCGGCACCGGCTTTCGAGACCCTGCCGACAGGCACCGCGACCGTCGCCACCCTGATGAAACTCAACGATACCCTGCTGCACAAGCCGGGCGGTTATCTCAAGAATGATGTGGCGCCGCCGGGGCTGATGCTCGACAACATGCCCAACTGGGAATATGGCGTGCTGGTACAGGTGCGTGACATGACGCGTGAGCTGCGCAAGGAATTCAGCCGTTCGCAGTCCCAGTCCAGCGATGACAAGGCACTGGGCAAGGCCGAATCCCTGCTGTTCATCGATGCCAATGCCTGGATGCTGCCGGAAGCCGAGCACGAATATGCCGACGCCAACCGTGAGCTGGGCGACTACCTCAAGCGTCTGAGCGATGACACCCAGAACAACGGCCAGTTCTACGCGCGTGCCGACAACCTGGTGGCCTGGCTGTCGGATGTCGAGAATCGCCTCGGTTCCCTGTCCCAGCGCCTGTCGGCGAGTGTCGGCAAGTCGCAGCTCAACCTGAGCCTGGCCGGCGACAAGAGCGCCACCTCGGCCAAGAGCACCCAGACGGAAGAAGAGATCAAGACGCCGTGGCTCGAGATCGACGATGTCTTCTATCAGGCACGCGGCACCTCCTGGGCGCTGATCCATCTGCTCAAGGCTGTGCGTCATGACTTCCAGGGCGTGCTGGAAGACAAGAACGCGCTGACCTCCATCGACCAGATCATCCGTGAGCTGGAAGCGACCCAGACCGATATCGGCAGCCCGATCATTCTCAATGGCTCCGGCTTCGGCTTCTTCGCCAACCATTCGCTGGTGATGGCCAACTATGTCGCGCGTGCCAACTCCGCGATCAGTGACCTGCGCAGCCTGCTCGAGAAGGGCTGATCCCGTGACGCCCGATGCCTTCTGAGGGTTCTCCTCACCGGTGTCGGGCGTGAGCCGGAAACGAAAAAGCCCCCGTCAATGACGGGGGCTTTTTTGCATCGTGATGCCTGAGTCGCGCATCACTTCAGAAGGACTCAGTCCTTCTGGTAGGCAGCGGCTGCCTTCTCGATCGCGGCACGGGCGGCATCAGCACCGTCCCAGGAATCGATCTTGACCCACTTGCCTTTCTCGAGATCCTTGTAGTTCTCGAAGAAGTGCGCGATCTGCTGACGCAGCAGTTCCGGCAGATCAGTGACTTCCTGGACGTCGTCGTACAGGGAGGTCAGCTTCTGGTGCGGGACGCAGACCAGCTTGGCGTCTTCACCGGCTTCGTCGCTCATGTTGAGCACGCCGACCGGACGCGCACGGATGACGCTGCCTGGTGCGACCGGATACGGGGTCACGACCAGCGCGTCGAGGGCATCGCCATCGTCGGCCAGGGTGTTCGGGATGTAGCCGTAGTTGGCCGGGTAGAACATCGGGGTGGCCATGAAACGATCCACCATGAGCGCATCGATGTCCTTGTCGATCTCGTACTTGATCGGCGCGTGATTGGCCGGAATCTCGATCGCTACGTAGACGTCGTTCGGCAATTCCTTGCCAGCGGGGATCTTGTCGAAACTCATTGTCGAGTCCTTGGGTTTGCGGGTTGAAGGCCTGCGGGTCAAAATTCCGCTGAATTATACGAACTGGCAGACCGTTTTGCCATTATGCCACGCTCGATCGCCTTGCGTTGCACCAACGAGTGGTGGCACTGCAGGCTGACTCGGGTAACACTTGGGGCCGTCCAGCGCGGCGCAACGGCGATTGTGCGTTCAGCATCGGCTGGCGCTGCATCACCACCGCATGCATGAAACGTAACGGCAGGATCGAGACGCAAGGAGACCGCCTTGGCGGATGCAGAGCTTTCACTCAGTTACGGTCAGGCCTTCGTGGCTCCCGACCGCAAGCGTCATCGCAGCTCGATGTCGCTGGAGATACCGCTGGAGCGCGGCCCGCTGGCGGCCAAGGGCGGCTGTGCGCTGATCGCCGACACCACCAGCAAGAACGCGATTGCCAAGCAGGCCGGCGACCTTGCCGTGCGTGGCTTTCTGGCCGATTACTTCGCCACGCCCGACAACTGGAGCGTCAAGTATTCCGCGACCCGCGTGCTGCGGGCGCTGAACAGCTGGTGTTACAGCCAGAGCCGCTTCGTGCGGGGCGGCAGTTACGTGACCTCGATTTCCGCCGTCGTCTTCCGGGGCCAGTCGGCGCATCTGTTCCATGCCGGTGACACGGTGGTCTTCCGGCTGCGTGGCGGCGAGTTCGAGCAGATCTCGCGCGACCATGTCACCGATCTCGGTGGCTATCGTTATCCGTCGCGGGCACTGGGCATGGATGTCAGCCTCGACATCGACTACATCGAGCTGCCGCTCAAGCAGGGCGATATCTTCCTGTTCACCACCCAGGCGGTGCGCGGCACCCTGCTGCCTTCCGATTTCGTGTCATTGATTCGCGATGACGTCTCGGATCTCGATGCCGCCAGTGAGCGCCTGGCGCATGCCGCGGCGGACCGCGCCGATGAGCGCGGCTACACGGCCGATCAGTTCTGCTTCCAGCTGGTGCGTATCGATCGCCTGGCGACTGCCTCTGACGATACGCCGGGGCGCGTCTATGGCGACCTGCCGGTACCGCGTGAGCTGGAGCCGGGCGACCGCATCGATGGCCTGGAAGTGATGGAAGTCATGTCGCGCAGTGCGCGGGTACGCGTCTACAAGGTGCGTGACCTCAAGAGCCGGCGCGTGATGGTGATGAAGGCGCCCAGCCCGGAGCTGTCGCTCAAGAATGCCTATCTCGAGCACTTCCTGCTCCAGCAGTGGGTGGTGGACCGCGTCAGCTCGCCCTTCGTGGTCAAGGTGGTGGAGCCGTCACGCCCGCGTGATCACCTCTACTATCTGCTCGAGCATCTGGAGGCGCAGACACTGACCGAATGGGCGCGCATGCACCCGCAGGCCAATCTCGAGCAGCGTCTCGATATCGCGCGCCAGCTTGGCAAGGCCGTGCATGCCCTCAATCGTCGTGAGGTGCTGCACCAGCTGATCCACCCCGACAACGTGATGATCGATCGTCATGGCAAGGTGGTGCTGGTCGATTTCGGCGCCTGCCATCTGCGTGAAGGGGATGGCCATGAGAGCGCCGGTCCGCTGGCGCGTCAGGTCGGCCTCACCGAACACAGCGCGCCGGAATATGCCCTTGGTGCCGATGTCAGTCGGCGCAGCGATCAATATGGCCTGGCCTCGGTGATCTACTGGCTGCTGACCGGCATGCAGCCCTACGCCCAGTCGATGGAGCAGCTGCGCACCCACACCGACCTCGAGCTGCTGGAGTATCAGCCAGCCCGCATGCGCAATCCCCAGGTGCCACAGATCCTGGACGATGCCCTCAGGCGCGCCCTGGACCCGCAACGCACCCTGCGCTATCGCCGCCTGTCTGAGCTGCTCTACGCGCTGCGCCTGCCGCAGCAGGACCCCGGCAAGGCGCTGACGCCCTCGGAGGCGATACGTGAACCGGCCAATTTCTGGCAGGGCGTCGCCGGCATCCTGCTGTTGCTGCTGGTGCTGTCCTGGCTGCTGAAGTGAACGCAGAGCCTGAGGGGGCTCAAGGCCATGGTGGAAGGAAGAGGTGTATGGGGCAGACAGCGATCGTGATCGGGGCGACCGGCGTGGTCGGGCGCGAGGTGGTGGCTGAGCTCATCGCGTGCGAGGCCATCGCCCGAGTCATCACGCTGACGCGCCGGCCGGTGCCTGGCGACTCTGACAAGGTCGAGAACCATGTGGTCGACTTCGCGCGCCTGGAAGACTGGGCCGATTGTTTCCAGGCGGACCTGCTGTTCTCGTGCCTGGGCACCACGCTCAAGCAGGCGGGGTCGCTCGAGGCCCAGCGGCGTGTCGACATCGATCATCAACTGAGTGCCGCCCGGCTGGCGGCCGCCCAGGGAGTGACGCACTACCTGCTGGTCTCCTCCAGCGGCGCCAATCACGCGAGCCGCAATGGCTATCTCAGGATGAAGGGCGAGCTGGAAGTGGCCATCAAGGCGCTGCCTTTTGCGCGTATCAGTGTCTTCCAGCCGTCATTGCTGGTTGGGGAGCGCAGCGAGTTCCGCCTGGGCGAGACGCTGGCGCGCTATCTGTTGCCGGCGCTCACCCGCTTGCCGGGCCTGCAGCGCTATCGACCGATCCGTGGCGCTCAGGTGGCGGCGCGTATGGTCGAGGTCAGCCAGCGTCAGCAGCAGGCGCATGCGGTGTACCGGCTGGAGGAGGTGTTTCCCCGTACCCCCGCATGACAACTGACAGCCATCAAAAAGCCCCGCACAGTTGCCTGTGCGGGGCTTTTTTACACTCGCTTCACTGTCAATGACCGGGTCAGTCATCAACTGGCCGTGTCAGCGACGGACCAGTCAGGCGCATCAACGCCAGGCGATCAGATCGTGAACGGTGTCAGCTTCTTCTCGACCTTGGCCAGCGTGAGCCTGGCGACCGCCGGCAGACCATTGACGAACGGCGGGAAGTCCTCACCCTGGATCAGCGGCGACAGATATTCGCGGCAGGCGTCGGTGATGTAGAAGCCATCTTCGGTGATGAACTCCAGCGGCATGAACTTCTCGTGGTTGGCGATCTGCTCCAGCGGCGCCTCGATGATGTCCCAGGCGTAATCAGCGCCATCGCCGAGACGACGGATCGCCGGCATCACGGCATTCTTGCCGGCCAGCGCCATCTCGACGGCGGCACGGCCAGTGGCGTAGGCCTGCTCGACGTCGGTCCTGGAGGCGATGTGACGCGCTGCGCGCTGCAGGTAATCGGCCACCGCCCAGTGGTACTTGTAGCCCAGGTCCTGCTTGACCATGCCGGCCAGTGTCGGCGCGACGCCGCCCAGCTGACGATGGCCGAAGGCATCGGTGTTGCCGGCATCAGCCAGGAAGGTGCCATCTTCGTAACGCGCACCTTCGGAGACCACTACCACGCAGTAGCCGTGTTCCTTGACGCAGGCATCGACGCGCGCCATGAATTCCTTGCGGTGGAAGGCGACTTCCGGGAAGACGACGATGTGCGGCGGCTGGGTGGCATCCTCACCGGCCAGGGCACCGGCAGCGGCGATCCAGCCCGCGTGACGGCCCATGACTTCCAGGATGAACACCTTGGTGGAGGTGGCGCACATGGAAGCGATGTCGAGACCGGCTTCACGGGTGGAGGTGGCGATGTACTTGGCCACGCTGCCGAAGCCCGGCGAGTTGTCGGTGATCGGCAGGTCGTTGTCCACGGTCTTCGGCACGTGGATGGCCTGGATCGGGTAGCCCATGGTCTCGGCCAGCTGGGAGACCTTCAGGCAGGTATCGGCGCTGTCGCCGCCACCGTTGTAGAAGAAGTAACGGATGTCGTGGGCCTTGAACACCTCGATCAGACGCTCGTACTGGGTACGGTGGTCCTCGATGCTCTTGAGCTTGTAGCGGCAGGAGCCGAAGGCACCGCCCGGCGTGTGGCGCAGCGCGGCGATGTTCTCGTCGCTTTCCTGGCTGACGTCGATCAGGTCTTCGGTCAGGGCGCCGATGATGCCGTTGTGACCGGCATACAGCTTGCCGATCTGGTCGCCGTTTTCACGAGCGGCTTCGATGACGCCACAGGCACTGGCGTTGATGACGGCGGTAACGCCACCGGACTGGGCGTAGAAGGCATTGTGCTGGGGCATGGGCTTCTCGTCTCTGCTTCCTTGTCATGGTCTTGAACGGGCTGGCGCTTACCCGCCGCATCATATCCGAAAGACATGACCCCTGCACGACGCCCGAATGCCACTGGGGGTGTCGTCCATCCCTGACAGGTCGCGCGCTACTCGCCGCCTGGCGGGCATGCTAGGCTGCTCGGGCTTCCGGATTGGAGAAACAGATGCACCTTCACGTCATCGGTATTTGCGGTACCTTCATGGGCTCTCTGGCGCTTCTGGCGCGCGCGCGTGGTCATCGCGTCACGGGGAGCGATGCCAACGTCTATCCGCCCATGAGCACACAGCTGGCCGAGGCCGGTATCACCCTGATGGAAGGCTATGCGGCCGACAATCTCGTCCCCGCGCCTGACCTTACGGTGGTCGGCAATGCCGTCTCGCGCGGCAACCCCGAAGTCGAGGCGCTGCTCGAGCGTGGGCTGGCCTATACCTCCGGCCCGCAATGGCTGTGTGACGAGGTGCTGACCGGCCGTCCGGTGATCGCCATCGCCGGCACCCACGGCAAGACCACCACCGCGACCATGACCGCCTGGATTCTCGAATGCGCGGGCCTCGCGCCGGGCTATCTGATCGGTGGCGTGCCGCCGCAGCTGGGCGATTCCGCGCGTATCGGCGACCCCAGGGCGCCCTTCGTGGTCGAGGCCGATGAATACGACACGGCCTTCTTCGACAAGCGCTCCAAGTTCGTGCATTACCGTCCGCGCATCGCCGTGCTCAACAATCTTGAGTTCGATCACGCCGACATCTTCCCGGATCTCGCCGCCATCGAGCGTCAGTTCCACCATCTGGTACGTACCGTGCCGGCTGGCGGCAAGCTGGTGGTCGCGGCGGACGCCGTCGCCGGTGCCGAGGCGCTGGAGCGTGTGCTGGATCAAGGCTGCTGGACGCCGGTGACGCGCTTCGGCGATGAGAGCGGTATCGAGAATGCCGGTGGCGACTGGCGCTATCGCCTGATCAGTGCCGACGGCAGCCACTTCGCGCTGGCACCGCCGGTCGATGACTCAGGCGAGACGGATCGCTTCGTCGAGTGCCAGTGGGCGATGCGCGGACGCCACAACGTGGCCAATGCCTGCGCCGCCGTGGCCGCGGCCGTCGAATGCGGCGTGGGTCTCGAGGTGGCGCTGGAGGCGCTCGCACGCTTCGCGCCGCCCAGGCGTCGGCAGGAGCTGCGCGGTGAGGTGGCAGGCGTCAAGGTCATCGATGACTTCGCGCACCACCCGACCGCCATCGCCACCACGCTCGAGGGCCTGGCGCCGGGCGTTGCGGCCGAAGGGCAGGGCGGTCGCCTGTGGGCGGTGATCGAGCCGCGCTCCAACACCATGAAGCTCGGCACCATGAAGGCGCGTCTGCCGGCTTCAGTGACCGCGGCCGACCGCGTCAGCTGGTTCGCGGGCCCCAGCCTTGGCTGGTCATTGGAGGAGACGGTCAGCGAGTGCCGCGCGCTCGGCGTGGAGGCGGAGGTCGAGCAGGACCTCGACACTCTGATCGCGAAGATCGCCAATCAATCCCGCGCCGGCGACTGGGTGGTGGTGATGTCCAATGGCGGCTTCGGCGGTATCCACGAGCGCCTTCTGGCGGCGCTGGCAGCACGTGAAGGTGAAGCATGAAGACGCAAGCGACAGCCCCAGAGGGCGAGTTCAAGTCGGCGGTCACCGTCGCGCTGACCGGGGCCTCCGGTGCCCAGTACGGCCTGCGCCTGATCGAGTGTCTGGTCGCGGCCGGTCATGAAGTGATGGTGATGGTCTCCAAGGCGGCGCACATGGTGATCGTCACCGAGACCGACGAGGAGCTGCCGGCGCGCCCGGCGCGTCTCACCGAGGTGCTCACGCAGCGCTACGCCGCCAGACCCGGCCAGATTCGCTGCTTCGGGCGCGAGGACTGGATGGCCCCGGTGGCTTCCGGCTCCGGCGCGCCGAGCGCCATGGTGGTGTGCCCGTGTTCCACCGGCTCACTGTCCGCGATCGCGACCGGGGCCAGCAACAACCTGATCGAGCGCGCCGCCGACGTGGCCCTCAAGGAGCGCCGCACGCTGATTCTGGTGCCGCGCGAGACGCCGTTCTCGGCCATCCATCTCGAACACATGCTGAGTCTGACGCGCATGGGTGCCGTCATCCTGCCCGCCGCGCCCGGCTTCTATCATCGCCCGCAGACCCTCGATGACATGATCGATTTCATCGTCGCGCGCATTCTCAACCAGCTGGGAATCTCGCATGCGCTGATGCCGCGCTGGGGCGAGGGGCATGTCAGCGGCGATTGAAGGGCGGTCAGTCGATCCGTTCGGGTGAGAGCTTGTCAGAGGCATCCCTCTGGCACTGCATCAGACTGTGCAAGGAGAGCAGGGAATGCTGAATTGGTCATTGTTGTCGGTGTTCGTGCCGACGTTCTTTCTGGTCTCGCTGACGCCGGGCATGTGCATGACGCTGGCGATGACTCTGGGCATGACCCAGGGCGTCAAGCGCACCCTGTGGATGATGGTGGGCGAACTGCTGGGCGTCGGGCTGGTGGCGGTGTCGGCGGTGATCGGCGTCGCGACCATCATGCTGCGCTATCCGATGGTGTTCTCGGCCTTCAAGCTGGCGGGGGGCGCCTATCTGGCCTGGCTGGGGATCCAGATGTGGCGCTCACGTGGCCGCCTGGCCCTGGGGGTGGCAGGGGAGGATGCGGCGGCACCGCGCGCCTCGCGGCGTGCTCTGGCGGCACAGGGCTTCGTCACCGCAATCGCCAATCCCAAGGGCTGGGCGTTCTTCATCGCGCTGTTGCCGCCATTTCTGGATGCCAGCCTGCCGCTGGCGCCGCAGCTGATCGCGCTGGTCGGCATCATCCTGACGCTGGAATTCACCTGCCTGCTGCTCTACGCCGGCGGTGGTAGCAGCCTGGCGCGCTGGCTGGGGCGTGGCTCGCGTGTGCGCCTGATGAACCGCGTGGCCGGCACGCTGATGATCGGCGTGGGAATCTGGCTCGCGACCGGTTGATCTCGGCATGACTGAGCCAGGCATTGCAGCTTGTGAACACATCAAGGCCCGCCATTGGCGGGCCTTGATGTGTTCAGGGGCGCGGCTTTGGTTTAGCTGCGGCGCTGATTCAGCTACGACGCAGGGTCTCAAGTGCTGCCGCCGCCACGATGAAGCTGCCGCCGACCAGCGTCAGCCAGGTGGGCACCTCGCCGAGAATCAACCACGCCAGCAGCACGCCGTAGACGGGTTGCAGGCAGCCGATCATGCCGACGGTCTTGGCCTTGAGGCCGCCGAGGGCGAAGGTCATCAGTGCATGCGGCGCTGCCGTGAAGACGATGGCGAGCACCAGCATGGCGATCCCCGTCGAGGGGCTGGCATCCATGATCTCGCCGGAGACGAATGGCAGCGTCAGCACCACGACGCCCAGCGCCTGCAGGCTCATCGACAGCACCGGATTGAGGTGGCTGAGACGGTAGCGCACCAGCAGATTGCGCGCCGCGAACAACAGGCCCGAGAACACGCCCCATAACACTCCCGCCAGGCTGTCGCCCTGCGCACTGCTGTCGCCGCCGGGGACGAGCAGCCAGACGCCGATGCAGACCAGCCCCGCTGCCGCCAGGTCCTTCGCTTTCAGGCGCGTGCCTTCCACCCAGGGCTCCAGCAGCACGATGAAGATGGGATAGGTGAACAGCGCCAGCATGCCGGTGGCCACGGAAGACACCTGCATCGAGTGAAAGTAGCTCACCCAGTGCGCGGCCATCAGCGCGGCGGCGATGCCCAGCAAGGCCCAGTCGCGCCCGCTCAGACGCAGCGAGACATGCCATTTCAGGCGCGCCAGCCACAGCAGGAACAGCCCCGCCAGCAGGCTGCGCCAGGTGGTGATATCGAGCGCCGAGAGAGGCACGCCTTTCGAGAACAGCGCCGTACCACCGAGCAGCGCGATGCCGAGATGAATCGACATCAGCGCCTGGGGCTGGTTGGCGGGAGGGGCAGCAGGGCCGGGCATGAGGTTCCTCGTCATCAGGGGGTAGTGAAAAAGCCGCCATCTCAGGCGGCTCATCGGTTTACAGCGCTATCAAGGCAACGTTATCGCGACGGCCTGAGCGGCAGCAGTCTGATCGCGACAGACTAGAGCGGCAGCCAGACGAAGCGTGCCGCCAACAGCAGCAGGCTCGCCATGCTCAACCACAGCAGCGGGGCTGGCGATTCCAGGGGGGCAGAGGGCTGGCGCACGAAGGCGGGATAGCTGATGCGCACCAGCGCACAGACCAGCAGCCCCACGCAGGCACCGCCCAGCACATCGCTGAGGTAATGGACGCCAAGCGTGATGCGTGACAGTCCGACGAGCGTACAGGCGGCGATGGCTGCCCAGTAGATCCAGCGCCGTCGCGAGGAGGGCTGGCGCTCGGCGATGAAGGCGGCGGCCAGCCCGAACACTGCCACGCTGCCGGCGGCATGGGCGCTGGGAAACGACATCGATCCTTCCAGGAAGGCGGGGGTATCCGGTCGCGGGCGCTGGATCAGGTGCTTGAGCACGGTATTGGCGCTGGCGATGCCCAGCCAGGCGGCCGTCAGATGCAACCACACCGCGTGGCGACCCTTGAGCAGCAGCCATACCAGCCACGGAGCCACGAGCGCCGCCAGGCCGGTGCCATCGGCGAGGCGAGACAGCCCGAGGCTTGCCTCGCGCAGCCAGTCCTCGGGCATCAGTGAGGTGAGGCTTGCGGCCAGCGAGGCGGCCACGCGGTCGATCCACCACGGCTCGGGATGGGCCAGCACCGCCAGGCTCATGGCGGGCACGCTGATCACCGCGAAGATCAGCAGCGCCATCGAGGCGAGCGGAAATTCGCCCTCGGGGTCGGGATGACGCAGCTGCCACCACAGACGCCGTCCGGAAGGGCTGCGACGCATGCGACGAGCCAGCCAATGATAGAGTCGGCCCTCGCGGCCCAGCTGGCGACGCAGGAAGGAGAAGGCGAAGGCACAGGCGATCAGGCCGCTGGCCAGGCCGACCAGCAGGCCATCGGCCCCTTCCGGCAGGGTGAACAGTGACTGCCAGGTCTGGCCCAGCAGATAGCCCGGCAGCAGGTAGGCCGGTGCCCAGGCCAGTGCTGAGAGGCCATTGACAAGGAAGAAGCGCGCCGGCGGCATGTCGAGCATGCCGGCGACCAGCGGGATGATCGGACGCACCGGGCCGACGAAGCGCCCGAAGGCGATCGACCAGCTGCCGTGGCGATGAAAGAACTGCTGACCGTGCTCGATCCACTCGGGATGGCGCGAGAAGGGCCAGCGGCCGGGCAGTTGATCGCGATAGCGGATGCCCAGCCAGAAGCTCACGCCATCGCCGATGATGGCTCCCAGCGCACCGGCGGCCAGCAATATCGGCAGCGAGAGTTCGAGATGGCCGGCCAGGGAGGCGCCGGCGGTGAGAATGACCACGCCCGGCACCAGCAGGCCGATGATGGCGAGAGATTCAAGCAGTGAGACCAGGCCGATGACGGCGACAAGGGCTGCCGGGTGATCGCTCAGCGTGGTCATCAGGGTGTCGATCATCACACTGGGGTTCAGCCAATGCAGCAGTGACGCAAGGGTGTCGCTCATTCATTGAGATCCATCAGGGCGAGCTGGCTGGCCAGCAGGCGTTGCTCGAGTTTCTGGGTGGTGTCATCGGCCTTGTACGTCACCAGGCGCGCGCGGGCAATGATGGAGCCGGTTTCCGGCTGTGTGGCCGCTGCCAGCGCCGCGGTCAGGCGCTCGCGCATGATCAGCGCTCCCGCCTCGCCGGTATTGGGCAGCATCAGCCAGAAGGACGACTTGTCGCTGCGACACAGCAGGTCGCCCTGGCGCGAGACCTCCTGCATCACGTCGCAGGCCATCGCCAGGCATTCGACGCGCCTGTCTTCGCCGAACTGCTCGCCGAGCATGTCCAGTTGCGGCAGATAGACGACCAGAATGCTGAACGGTTGGTCCAGCGCCCGCGCACGCGCCGCCTCACTGATCAGTCGTTGCTGACCGGTGCGGGCGTTGAAGGCATTGCACTCGGTTTCCTCGCTGGCGGTCAGGCTCATGACACCCGCCTGCAGGCTGTTGATGACGAACGGCTGGCTGGCCACCAGCAGCAGACACAGGTAGCGCAGTATCTCGCCGAAGTTATCTTCCTGCTGGCCCAATAGCCATAGCCACAGCGGTGCCAGCACCAGATTGAGCAGCATCGCCGGTGCCAAGGGCAACAGCAGCAGTGTCAGCACGCTGGGCAGCCCCAGCCACAGCGACATGCCCGGGTAGGTGCCCGGCGCCTCGAGTGCCAGCATCAGATAGCTGGCGATCAGCGTCAGATAGGAAGGCAGCGGCTGCTCATCATCGAGGTGATTGAGGCCGGCGGCAATCGCCATCAGCAAGGTGGCCAGCACCGGCGTCAGGATATGCTCGAAATCGCCCACCAGGTAGCGCCACAGGGCATAGGTGGCGATCACCGCGGCTGCCAGCAGCATGATCAGAGTCTTGCGATTGGCGAGTTCCCGACGCTCGCGATGGGCCAGGCTGTGCAGAGGAGACATCAGTGATCATTCCCCCGCGACGGTGCCACGGCGACCTTGTCTGCCGCGCTGGCCGGTTTGAGAATGTCTCGCCCATGGTCTGACGGGGCATCGTCTGTCGAGGCGTTGTCTGACGGGGTGTTGTCTGACGAGGCATCGGCATCGGCAGGCTTGCGAGGCAGTGGCGGCAGCAGGGTGATCGGCTGCGGTTCATCGCTCAGGTGGGCGCTGAGGCGCTTGAGGTCCAGCGCATTGGGGTCACTGTCGTTGAGGGGCTGCACGCGGGCGCGGATCGGCATCGCGAGATGCTCGATCAACTGGCGACGGCGCAGGCTGGCCATGCGCTCGCCGCGGGTGACCAGCAAGACGGCCAGTGCTCCGTCATCGAGCTGGTAGCGGGTCTCATGCGGCAGCGCGGCACTGTCGAGGGTGTTCATCAGGCGACGATTGGCCAGACGACCGGTATTGACCGGTGCCAGCAGGATCAATTCGATATGGATGTCCTCGCGATCGGCACGGGCAATTTCCCGCGGCAGGTCGCGCATCAGCTGGTATTGTGACCAGATCGCGCGGTTGGAATCACGCCGACCACGCCGCTCCAGCTGCATCCAGACCTGCTGCTGGCGCCGTCCACCGATGGCACCGAGCGCCATCAGGGTCGCGGTGATGCCGATGCCCAGACTCAACCAGTCGCTGCCCAGCTGAGCGAGCGCCAGCCAAGTGGTGACCAGCCCGATCAGTGCGCAGGCCGGTGCCAGCCAGCGCGGACGCGGATAGAGCAGCAGGACGGCAAAGCCCCACAGCCACATCAGGTGCTGTTGCGGGGCCAGCAGTACCAGCGCACTCATGATCAGCGCGACGCTGAGCATCACCAGCGTGCGGAACCAGCGCAGGGTGAACAGCTCGTGGGCGAGAGAGACCACCAGCAACATCGTGCCGCCCACCGCCAGCAACAGGGCAGTGAGCGTCAGGCCGATACTGATCTGTCGTGCCGCTTCCAGCAGCAGCAATACAGAGCCGAGCAGACAGACGAACTGACTGAGACGGACTTTGAACTTGATCTCCATGGTGACTTATATTGGCACCTTTGCCGTGGATGGCGCGAAATCGGCCGAATTCCCTGGCCGAACGGTCTGTGACGTGGGCATTGCCTGCACGTTTGCAAGATGCGACGGTGCTCCGATCATGCAACGTCGTCTGCAATAATGGCAGCATACCCCAAACGGCGAGTGACAAAAGTGTCTACGCCTCTGAGGCTTTCACATACGACCACCACGTCTGGCCTTCACCTCAGGCCTTCACGTCGGGCTGTACGTCAGGGCTTCATGTCGAGGCTTCTCTGGGGAATGCCCTCGCGGGGCCCGGCCGATGATGAAATGAGCACGTGGACATTGACAACCAGCGAGATTAGGCACATGAGTGAGCAGGGCAAGCACGACACCACGGACGTCGTGGCGTACATGAATCGTCTGGGGCACGCAGCGCGCGCGGCAAGCGTCGTGATGCGTCGCGTCGATAGCGGCATCAAGAATCGTGCTCTGCAGACCATGGCGCGTCTGATCGATGAGCGTCGCGAGGCACTGGCAGAGGCCAACGCCGAGGACCTGACGCGTGCACGCGCCAATGGGCTCTCGGAGGCGATGGTCGATCGTCTCGCGCTGACGCCGGCGCGTATCGACGGCATGATCGAAGGGCTCGAGCAGGTCGCGGCGCTGCCGGACCCGGTCGGCGAGGTCGATGGGCTGCGCTCGCGTCCGAGCGGCATTCAGGTCGGCCACATGCGCGTGCCGCTGGGCGTGATCGGCATCATCTTCGAGTCACGCCCCAACGTGACCATCGAGGCGGCCAGCCTGTGCCTGAAGTCCGGCAATGCCTGCATTCTGCGCGGTGGCTCCGAGGCCGCGTCCAGCAACCGTGCGCTGAGCGAGATCATCAGCGAGGCGTTGGTGCTCTCCGAGCTGCCCGCCACGGCAGTGCAGGTCGTCGCCACCACGGACCGCGCCGCGGTCGGTGAGCTGATCGCGATGCCCGAGTTCGTCGACGTCATCATTCCGCGCGGTGGCAAGAGCCTCATCTCGCGTATCTCGCGTGATGCGCGCGTGCCGGTCATCAAGCACCTCGATGGCATCTGCCACGTCTATATCGATGCCACGGCTGACCTGGCGATGGCGGTCCGGATCGCCGAGAACGCCAAGACCCACCGCTACGGCACCTGCAACACCATGGAGACCCTGCTGGTCGATGCGCCGGTTGCCGCCGAGGTCCTGCCGCGTATCGCCGAGCGTCTGGCGGCACATGAAGTCGAGATTCGCGGTTGCGAGCGCACCTGTAAAGTGCTGCCGCAGGCCGTGGCCGCCAGTGCGGAAGACTGGGACACCGAATACCTGGCGCCGATTCTGGCGATTCGCGTCGTGGATGGCGTCGATGAGGCGATGGCGCATATCGAGCGGCACAGCTCCGGGCACACCGAGGCCATCATCACCGAGAACTATGCGCTGGCGCGCCGCTTCATGGCGGAAGTCGATTCCAGCTCGGTGATGGTCAACGCCTCCACCCGCTTCGCCGATGGCTTCGAATATGGCCTGGGCGCCGAGATCGGCATCTCCACCGACAAGCTGCATGCGCGTGGCCCGGTCGGGCTTGAGGGCCTGACGACCCGCAAGTACATCGTGTTCGGTGATGGGCAGATTCGCCAGTGAAGGACCAGGTCTCACCCGCCAAGGGTCAGGTTGCGTCCGAGCAGACCTTGACGAACGAGCAGGCCCTGTCGCCCGAGGCGCTGGAGGACACCCAGCGCCCCTTGAATGCCGATGGTCTCGCGCAGGAGCGTGAGGCCGTGCATCACGGCACCGAGTCGGCACATGACTCGCGCTCAAGGACTGACACGGCAGCGGAGCCGGGCTTCGAGGGCTGCCTCGGCCCGGTGCCGCGTGTCGCCATGCTCGGTGGTACCTTCGATCCCATCCATCACGGCCATCTGCGCAGTGCCATCGAGCTGCGCGAAGCGCTGGGGCTGGACCATGTGCTGCTGGTGCCTTCGCATCAGCCGCCGCATCGCGCCGCGCCCGGCGTCAGCAGTGACCAGCGTCTGGCGATGCTGGAAGCCGCGATAGAGGCAGAGCCGGGCCTCAAGGCCGATGGGCGTGAGCTGCTGCGCGATGGGCCTTCCTACAGTGCCGACACCCTGGCCAGTCTGCGTGCCGAATATGGCCCGCAGGCGCGGCTGGTGATGGCCATCGGCCATGACGCCTTCCTCAAGCTCGGGGAATGGCATGCCGCCGACCGTCTGTTCGATGATGCCCATGTGGTGGTGATCGAGCGGCCGGACCATGATGCACCGCTGCCCCGGGCGCTCGAAGCGTTGATCCAGGGGCGCGAGGTCGACTCGGTGGCGGCCTTGATGGCGCGCCCGGGTGGCCATCTGTTGCGCCTGTCGCTGCCGACGCGCATGGCCATCAGTGCCACCTTCGTGCGCGAGCGCCTCGCGCTGGGTGACAGCGTGCGCTACCTGCTGCCGGAAGCGGTGATCCGTCATATCGAGGCGCATGGCCTCTATTGTCCGTCATCGACCTGAGCCCATCATCGAGCTGTGCCCATCATCGAGCTGAGCGTTGTGGCTCTGAACGTCTTGTCGCGTGCGAGCGTGGCATCATGAGAGGGGCGTCGCTGCCGCGATCCCGCATCGCCGTGCGTGGCGCCCCTTTGGCGAGTAAATGACGATGCCCATAGGCGCGCGCATCGCCAACGGGTAGAATGCGCCCCCTGCCGAACAAACTCCCGAGGAATCATGCAGACCGAAGCTCTTAAAAACCTGGTTGTCGACGCCCTTGAAGAACTCAAGGCCCAGGAAATCAGCGAGATCAATGTCTCCAAGCTGACCAGCGTCACCGATGTGATGGTGATCGCGACCGGTACGTCCAGCCGCCATATCTCCGCGCTGGCCAACAACGTGCAGGTCACCGTGAAAGAAGCCGGCGTCAAGCCGCTGGGCTGTGAAGGCGACAACGGCTCCGATTGGGTGCTGCTGGATCTGGGCGATGTCGTCGTCCACGTCATGCTGGCCGAAACCCGTGCCCTGTACGACCTCGAGCGCCTGTGGAGCGATCTGCCCCGCGAAACGCGTGAAGAGTACGAGCAGAGCCACTGATCCTGCCAGCCTGACCCGACGGGTTGCTCGTCGGGACATGCCAACCGCGCGTTACGTCCTTGCCGGTCGCGATGTCGCGGGCAGGGAGTATCCGATGGAAGGACTGCGGGCTCGCCCGTCGTTCTGACACAGCACGGGACAGGACATGAAGATCCGAGTTTTGGCGGTCGGGCAGAAGATGCCGGACTGGGTGGAGAAGGGTAGCCGGGAATATCTCAAGCGCATGCCGCGGGATTTTTCGCTTGAGTTCATCGAGCTGGCGCCCGGCAATCGCGGCAAGAATGCGGACATCGCCCGTGCCATGGCCAGTGAAGGCGATCGGATGCTTGAAAAACTCAAGGGAAATGAACATGTTGTCGCCCTTGATGTCCTAGGTAAGGCCTGGAGTACCGAGCAGCTTGCCCAGCATGCCGATGATTGGCGGCTGGGAGGGCGAGACGTGGCCATCCTCATCGGTGGTCCGGATGGGCTCGACCCACGCCTGCTGGCACGTGCCGATCAGCGCTGGTCGCTCTCGGCACTGACGCTGCCGCACCCCCTGGTGCGCATCGTGCTGGCGGAACAGCTTTACCGCGCCTGGACATTGCTGGTCGGGCACCCCTATCACCGGTAAGCGCCTGCCGCTTGCGACACGACACTGGTTGCGAGACCCGCCATGCGCCAACGCCGGGCGACGATAAAGAATCCTCAACAGGAAGTGCGGATCTTTCGCCTTCGCAGCATCGTGGCTGCCGGCCTTGTGCTGGTGCTGGCCGGGTGTCTGCTGGCGCGGCTGCTCTTCCTGCAGGTCGTGGAACACGACATCTATACGACGCGCTCGGATAAGAACCGTGTGCGTGTCGAGCCCTTGCCGCCCACGCGCGGCTTGATCTATGACCGCAATGGTCAGCTGCTCGCCGAAAACCGCCCCAACTACAATCTCACCATCGTGCGCGAACGCGCCGGTGATCTCGAGACGACGCTTGAGCGCCTGGTCGAGATTCTCGATCTGCCGCCCGATGAAGTCGAAGACTTCAAGGAACGCTCGCGTCAGCGTCAACGCCCCTATCAGCCCGCCCTGTTGATGAGTGAATTGAGTCAGGAGCAGATCGCGCGTCTGGCCGTCAATCGCTATCGCCTGCCCGGCGTCGAGGTCGAGGCGCAGCTGCTGCGCTACTACCCGGACGCCAAGCCGCTGTCGCATACCCTGGGGTATGTGGGGCGCATCAATCAGGCCGAGCTCAAGACCCTCGACAAGGGCAACTATTCGGGCACCCACTTCATCGGCAAGACCGGCATCGAGCGCTTCTATGAAGAGGAGCTGCACGGTCAGGCGGGCCTGCGCAAGGTGGAAACCAATGCGCGGGGCCGCGTGCTGCGTGAGCTGTCGCGGATCGATCCGGTGCCGGGCAAGGACCTGACACTGACCATCGACCGCGGCCTGCAGGATCTCGCCTATCGGCTGCTCAAGGGGCGACGTGGTGCCATCGTGGCCATCGAGCCCGAGACGGGCGACATCCTGGCGATGGCCTCCGTGCCGGGCTTCAACTCCAATGAGTTCGTCACCGGCATCAGCGTCAAGAGCTATCGCGCGCTGCAGAATGATATCGACCTGCCGCTGTTCAATCGTGCCATTCGCGGCCAGTACCCGCCGGCCTCGACCGTGAAGCCCTTCATGTCGCTGGCGGGGCTGGAGAACGGTGCCATCACCCCCAGCACCACCTTCTACGACCCCGGCTATTTCCAGTTGCCCAATGACAGCCACAAGTATCGCAACTGGCTGCGCTGGGGGCATGGGCGCGTCAACATGCGGCGTGGCATTGCGGTGTCCAATGACACCTTCTTCTACAACGTCGCCTACCGCCTGGGGATCGACCGCATCAGCGAGTACATGCACAAGTTCGGCTTCGGTGAGCAGACGGCGCTGGACGTGCAGGGCGCGCTGCCCGGCCTGATGCCGTCCAAGGAATGGAAGCGCAATCGCTACGACAAGCCCTGGTACCCCGGCGAGACCATCTCCATCGGTATCGGTCAGGGCTACTGGCTTGCCACGCCGTTGCAGCTCGCCTCGGCGGAGGCCGTGCTGGCCAATCGCGGCAGGCACGTGACGCCTCACCTGGCCAAGCGCATCGGTGATGAGACGGTATTGTTGCCCAGAAGCGAGGAAAAGCCGGATGTGGTGCTAGACAATCCGGCGTGGTGGGACGATGTCATCGCAGCGCTCGAGGATGTGGTCAGCGGGCGAGAAGGCACGGCGCGCAAGTATGTCGGGCCCGGCCTCAAGTACCGCATGGCCGGCAAGTCCGGTACCGCCCAGGTCTTCACCCTCGGGCAGGACCAGAAATACAACGGCAAGGAGCTCGCGGAGCGTCTGCGTGACCACGCCCTGTTCGCCGCCTTTGCGCCGGTCGAGCACCCGGAGATAGCCGTCTCCGTGGTGATCGAGAACGGCCAGGGCGGCAGCTCCGTGGCGGGGCCGATGGCGCGCGCCGTCACCGATTACTGGCTGTTGCCGCGCATTGACCCCGAGGCGCGTGAGGCGGCGCTCACGCTGGCTGCCGCTCTGGCACCGCCGGAGGCACCGGTGGGCGAGGGTGAGCAAGGAGAGAACGATGCCGACTGATTATCAGCGCTCGATGCGTGGTGTAGGTGGAGATCTCAGTCATCGCCGCCGCACCAGCCTGTGGGAGCGTATCCACCTCGACCCCTGGCTGTTGCTGTTGCTGCTGGCTGTGCTCGGCTGCGGGCTGATCGTGCTCTACAGCGCCAGCGGCCAGGATATCGACTTCACGCTGCGCCAGGCCTCACGCCAGGCGCTGGCACTGGTGATCATGATCGGGCTCGCCCAGCTGTCACCCGCGACCCTTTACCGCTGGGCGCCGGTCGCCTATGGCGCCGGCTTCCTGATGCTGGTGGCGGTGGAGGTGCTCGGGGATGTCGGCATGGGCGCCCAGCGCTGGCTGGTCATCCCCGGGGTGGTGCGCTTTCAGCCCTCTGAGCTGATGAAGCTGGCGATGCCGATGATGGTGGCATGCTGGCTCGGGCAGCGCCCGCTGCCTCCTCGCTGGCGAGACTTGGCCATCTGCGCCGTGATCATCGTCGCGCCGGTGCTGCTGATCGCGCGCCAGCCGGACCTCGGCACCTCGTTGCTGGTCGCTGCGGCGGGGGTGTTCGTGATCCTGCTGGCGGGGCTTTCCTGGAAGCTGATCGCCTTCTTCGGCGCCTTGATCGCCTCGGCATTGCCGCTTCTGTGGATGGTGATGCACGACTATCAACGCCGCCGTGTGCTGACATTCCTCAATCCGGAGTCTGACCCGCTCGGCGCGGGCTGGAACATCATCCAGTCCAAGACGGCCATCGGCTCGGGCGGCATCTTCGGCAAGGGCTATACCCTGGGGACCCAGTCCCAGCTCGAGTTTCTGCCGGAGCGCCATACCGACTTCATCGTCGCGGTCATCGGGGAGGAGTTCGGCCTGATCGGCATGAGCTTATTCCTGGGGATCTACGTGCTGATCGTGCTGCGTGGTCTGGTGATGTCCAACAATGGCCAGGACAGTTTCGCGCGTCTTACCGGTGGTGCCATCATCCTGACATTCTTCGTTTATGTGTTCGTCAATATCGGAATGGTGTCAGGTATATTGCCGGTCGTTGGCGTCCCGTTGCCGCTGGTCAGTTATGGTGGGACCTCCAGCGTGACCTTGCTGGCAGGCTTCGGTATTCTCATGAGCATTCATACCCACCGGCGCCTATTGTCGCGATGACGTGGCGGCCAGTTGCCGAGTGGCAAGGACATTCGCGAGCCCAAGCTCGCAGACAGGCAAGGAGAGAGTCGATGACGGTGATCAATGCGCGTGGGCGACGTCTGAAGCACTGGGGCGCAGCCCTGGTGATGGTGGCACCGCTGCTGGGAATGTCAGGCGTGGCCAAGGCGGCGCCTGATGGCTTCGCCCCGGCGACTCACCCGGAAACGGCCAAGCTGGTCGACGAGCTGGTGGCCAAGGGGCTGGATCGCGATCGCGTGACCGAGCTGATGAATCAGGCCGATTACAGCCAGAAAGTGCTGGATGCCATGTCGCGTCCGGCGGAAGGTCATCTGCGCTGGGACCAGTACCGCGCCATCTTCATGAAGCAATCACGCATCGAAGCTGGTGTGAAGTTCATCGCCGAGCATCGTGAAACCTTCGATCGCGCCCAGGCCGAGTATGGCGTGCCGCCGGAAGTCATCGCCGCCATCATCGGTGTCGAGACCTTCTTCGGCAAGCACACCGGCACTCACCGCGTGATCGATTCACTGTCCACGCTGGCCTTCGATCACCCGCGTCGCGGCAAGTTCTTCCGTGGCGAGCTGGCGGCCTTCCTGCAGCTGACGATTGAGCAGGGCATTGACCCGCTCTCCATCAAGGGTTCCTACGCCGGCGCGATGGGCTATCCGCAGTTCATCCCGACCAGCTATCAGGCCTATGCGGTCGATTTCGATGGCGATGGCGTGCGTGATCTGTGGCACAACCCGGTCGATGCCATCGGCAGCGTCGGCAACTACTTCGCGCGTCATGGCTGGAAGGCCGGTGCGCCGGTGGTCAGCGCCGCGGATGGCCCCGGGACGCCGCCGTCCTCCGTCACCTTCAACAAGACGAAAAAGCCGTACATGAGCGTTTCCGCGCTCGAGGCGGCCGGTGTCCAGGTGGCAGACGACGTGGCCGGCAATACCCAGGTGATTCCGTTGGCGCTGGACCTGAAGCAGGGCTACCGCTACGCCGTCGGCTACGACAACTTCTACGTCATCACGCGCTACAACCACAGCCACATGTATGCGATGGCCGTGGATGAGCTCTCCCGGGCGATCAAGCGTCGTCTCGAGGACGGAGGTGCGGGATGAGCTGGTCACGTGCGCTACCGCTGACCCTCGCGCTTGCCCTGCTGGCCGGCTGTGCCAGCAGTGGGGGTGGCACCCAGGTCAGTGATGGTGCCTCGGCGAGCACCGGCAAGAAGGCGGGCAAGAACAGCCGCTACGAGATGGACAGCGATGCCTATCCCGATGATGCGCCGGATGTCTCGGCGGTGCCCGATGAGGTGCCACGTGTCGAACCCTATACCCGCAGCGGCAATCGCAGCGAGTACGAGGTATGGGGCAAGACCTATCAGGTGATGGATGATCCGCGCGGTTACGTGGCCGAGGGCACTGCTTCCTGGTATGGCAAGAAGTTTCATGGCTACGCCACCGCCAGTGGCGAGATCTATGACATGTACACCATGACGGCGGCCCACAAGTCGCTGCCATTGCCGACCTATGCGCGTGTCACCAATCTGGACAATGGCAAGCAGGTCATCGTCAAGGTCAACGACCGCGGCCCCTTCCATGAAGACCGCCTGATCGACCTGTCCTACAGCGCTGCGTGGCGCCTGGATATGCTGGGCTATGGCACCGGGCACGTGCGTGTCGAGACCCTCGACGCCACGACCTGGAAGCCGGGCCCGAGCCCGACCCAGGGCACGGCAGAGTCCGAGCGTCTGCTGGCGCGCAGCCAGGCGGTACGCCGCGAGCAGGGCATTGCCGGCCTTGACGCGATGCAGGCAACCGGTGGTTCCGTGGCCTCGAGCGCTTCCGGCGCGAGCGTTGCCGCCAAGCCCGTGGTAGCCTCTGCTGCGCCGAGCAGCACGTCCTCCGTGGCGAACGGGGAAGCCACCTTCCTGCAGGTCGCGGCGGTCAGTGATCTGAGCAAGGCCGACAGCATTCGTGCCAGTGTCAGCTCCCGTCTGGGACGACCGACTCGTGTGCTGGGCAGCGGCGACCTCTACAAGGTTCAGGTCGGCCCGCTGGAAGACAATGTCCGTATTGAATCGCTCAAGTCGGCGCTGGCCGATGCTGGCTATGCCGGGGCCTTCAGCGTCACGGCAGAGCGATAAGGGCCGCAGGCCCGTTTTCATCCATCATGCGCTTCGTGAAGAGGCGCAACCTGGCCGAGGCGCAAGCCTCGGCTTATGCATGAGTGTCAAAGAGATTCCAACATGTCCCTGAAAGCCCGACTTCTTCCTCTTCGGCGTCGATTCTCCGCGCTGATGGCGGCCAGCGGCATTGCGCTGTTCGCAGGCGTTGCCGCCACCCCGGCCCATGCCATCGAGACGGATACCCTGATTCCGGCGGCGCCGCAGCTTGCGGCTTCTTCCTGGATCCTGATGGACGCCAATTCCGGGCGCATCCTGGTCGAGCACAATGCCGACAAGCGCCTGCCGCCGGCCAGCCTGACCAAGATGATGACGGCCTACCTGGTCGAGAGCGAGATGGACGACGGCAAGCTGAGCCCGGACGAGAAGGTCCGCATCAGCGTCAATGCCTGGAAGACGGGTGGCTCGCGCATGTTCATCCGCGAAGGCACCAGCGTCACCGTCGATGACCTGCTGCACGGTGTCATCATCCAGTCCGGTAACGACGCCAGCGTCGCGCTGGCCGAGCGTATCGGCGGCAGCGAAGGTTCCTTCGCCGACCTGATGAACCAGCACGCCAAGCGTCTGGGCATGAAGAACACCCACTACATGAACGCCACTGGCCTGCCGCACGCGGAGCATTACTCCACGGCCCACGACCTGGCGATTCTGGCGCGTCGCATCATCAAGGACTACCCGGATCACTACGAGATCTATTCCCAGAAGTACTTCACCTGGAATGGCATCAAGCAGCCGAACCGCAACAAGCTGCTGTGGCGTGACAAGGATGTCGATGGTCTCAAGACCGGCCACACCGAAGAAGCCGGCTACTGCCTGGTGGCATCCGCCAAGAAGGAAGATACCCGCCTGATCAGTGTCGTGATGGGTACCAAGTCCGAAGAGGCGCGTGCGCAGGAATCCCAGAAGCTGTTGACCTACGGCTTCCGCTACTTCGAGAGCAAGAAGCTCTATGACAAGGGCGCGGTGCTCAACCAGGCGCGTGTCTGGGGTGGCGAGAAGGACCAGGTGCGTCTGGGCATGGCTCAGGATGTCTTCCTGACCGTGCCGAGTGGTCAGGCAGACAAGCTGACCGCGCGCCTTGATCTCAAGGACACCATCAAGGCCCCGGTTCAGGCCGGCGAGCAGTACGGTACCCTGCAGATCAAGCTGGACGACAAGGTGCTGGCCGAAGAGCCGCTGGTCGCACTGGAGCCGGTGGAGCAGGGCGGCCTGTTCAAGCGTCTGTGGGATGCCCTGATGCTGTTCTTCCACGGCCTGTTCAACTGAGTCAGTCGTCTGGCTGTGCGAAGTGACGCGGCCGATGACATGATTCAGTGATGGCAGTGGGGCGCGCGTGCTGGCGGTGCCAGGCGCGCGCCCCTGAATATCGCGGTCGTGTACTCAACAAAGGGCGATCCGGCTGACGGATCGCCCTTTGTTGAGTAGAATGGTCGGAAATAGAGTTACCTGAAGGGCTATCCCCATGGCCAAGACGCCAGCAGCTGGTGGGCAGACGCCCCCGAAGATTGAATTCCCGTGTGATTTCTCCCTCAAGATCGTCGGCACCGCCGCAGAAGATCTCGTCGAAGTGGTCTGCAATATCCTGGAAGTGCATGCGCCGGGCTTCGATGCGACGGCCATCACCTGGCAGGACAGCAAGAACGGCAACTACCGCAGCATCCGTGTGGTGATCCGTGCCACCGGTACCGATCAGCTGGATGCGCTGCACCGTGACCTCAAGGCCACCGGTCGCATCCACATGGTGCTGTGATCCAGGCATGAAACGCTGGATTTCCTTGTCTTGCGCCTTGATGACAGGAGCGCATGCATGAACACGATTCACGTCTACCACCTCGGCCTCAAGGCCTATGATGAGGTGTGGTCGGCCATGCGCCACTTCACCGATACGCGTGCGGCCGATGCGCCGGACGAGCTGTGGGTGGTGGAGCACCCGCCGGTCTTTACCCAGGGCCAGGCGGGCAAGCCGGAGCATCTGTTGATGCCGGGCGACATTCCGGTGGTGCAGACCGACCGTGGCGGCCAGGTGACCTATCATGGGCCCGGCCAGCTGGTGCTCTACCCGCTGCTCAACGTCAAGCGGGGCGGCATCGGCGTTCGCCAGCTGGTGACGGCGCTGGAAGAGACGGTGGTGGCGGCGATGGCCGAGCATGGCATCGAGGCCTATCCGCGTCCGGACGCTCCTGGCGTCTATGTGAAGAAGTCGGCGCAGCGTGGCGATGACCCGCGTCGTTCGATGGAAGAGGCCAAGATCGCCTCGCTGGGGCTGCGCATCCGGCGTGGTTGCAGTTTCCATGGCGTGGCGATCAATCTGGACATGGACCTCGCGCCCTTCGGGCGCATCAATCCCTGCGGCTATGCCGGCATGGCGATGACCCAGCTGCGCGATCTCGTTCGCGCACCGGTGGATCTTGCCAGCGAGCGTGACCGCCTGGTGCGTTGTCTGGGCGCAAGCCTGGGCGATGTGACCCTGACTCCGGTGAGCGGCCTGCCCGCGGCACTGGCTGACATTTCTCGAACAGCAGGACAGAACTGATGACCGAGACCATCGCTACCACGAAGCCCGCTCCCTCCGCTGCTCCTGCCCGCAAGGAGCGTGGCGTGAAGCTGCGCGGCGCCGAGAAGGTTGCCCGCATTCCGGTCAAGGTGATTCCCACCGAGACCTTGCCCAAGAAGCCGGACTGGCTGCGTGTGCGCATGCCGGCCTCGCCGGAAGTCACGCGCATCAAGCAGACGCTGCGCAAGCACGGCCTGCACACGGTCTGTGAAGAAGCCTCCTGCCCGAACCTGGGCGAGTGCTTCAGCGGCGGCACCGCGACCTTCATGATCATGGGTGACATCTGCACCCGTCGTTGCCCGTTCTGCGACGTGGCGCACGGTCGTCCCAATGCGCTGAACGCCGACGAGCCGCGCGAGCTGGCCGAGGCCATCGCCGAGATGCGCCTGAATTACGTCGTCGTGACCTCCGTCGACCGTGATGACCTGCGCGACGGTGGCTCCAACCACATCGCCGAGTGCATCCGCGAGATTCGCGAGAAGTGCGATGGCACCGAGATCGAAGTGCTGGTGCCGGACTTCCGTGGCCGCATGCAGGTCGCGCTGGACGTGCTCGAGCAGACGCCGCCGGACGTCTTCAACCACAACCTGGAAACCGTGCCGAGCCTTTATCGTCGCGTGCGTCCGGGTGCCGACTACCAGTGGTCACTTGATCTACTCAAGGGCTACAAGGAGCGTCGTCCGGAAGTGAAGACCAAGTCCGGTCTGATGCTGGGTGTCGGCGAGACTGACGAGCAGGTGCTCGAAGTCATGCAGGACCTGCGCAACCACGGTGTCGACATGCTGACCCTGGGTCAGTACATGCAGCCGTCGCGCAACCACCTGCCCATCGACCGCTGGGTGCACCCGGACACCTTCGATTGGCTCGGCCAGAAGGCGCGCGAGATGGGCTTCTCGCATGTCGCCTCCGGCCCGCTGGTGCGCTCTTCCTACCACGCCGACAAGCAGGCCCGCGGTGTGGAAGTGAAGTAAGCCGCACTGCTGACATGCCGTCAGTTGCCTGAACGAAAAAAACCGCCATGGAGCTTGTCTCCATGGCGGTTTTTTCATGTGGCTTGCGCCATCAGGACGCTATGTTCATTGCTCGGTCGCCAGCGGCAGGCAGGCCACGCTGTGCCCGGGGATGGGCTCCATCGGCGCGCTGAAGTGAGCATTGAGTTCCGGCAGCAGCTCGCGCACGAAGCGCAGGAACAGCTCGGTGACCGGCGTGGGGTAGCGGTCCTTGGGGTAGACGGTGCACCAGCTGCGTCTGAGCGGGAAGCCCGGCAGCGAGGGCGAGGCCAGCAGGCCTGAGGCCAGCTCGAGCTGAACCGACAGTCGCGGCAGGATCGCCACGCCCAGGTGCGCCATCACGCCTTGCTTGATGGCCTCATTGGAGCCCAACTCCAGCGTATGACGCAGCGAGACGCGCTCGCGTGCGGCGAACTCCTCGAAGGCGGTGCGTGTGCCGGAGCCGGGTTCACGCATCAGCATGTAGTACTGCGCGAGGTCTTCCAGGGTGATGCCCTTGACCTCCAGCAGCGGATGACCGGGCCAGACGACGGGGATCAGCTCGTTGTCGAGAATCGGCATGAAGGCCAGATTGGCGTCATCCGGTACCATGCCCATGATCACCAGGTCATCGCGCCGCTCGGCGAGGCGCTCGAGCGCCTGACCGCGATTGCAGACGCGCAGGCGCACCGAGACTTCCGGATACCGCGCCCGAAAGCGCGCCAGAATATGCGGCACCACGTACTGAGCGGTGGACACGGCGGCCAGATTGAGCTCGCCGCGGATGGTGCCAGCGATCTCCGACAGCTCCATCTGCAGGCTCGAGACCTCGCCGAAGATCGACTGCACCGAGTTCGCCAGGGCGTCAGCCGCCGGCAGGATATGCAGCGTCTTGCCGGCATATTTGAACAGCGATTGCTCGAGTGCCTGCTCCAATTGACGAATCTGGGCACTGACGGCGGGTTGCGTCAGGCCAAGTTGCTCGGCCGCACGGGAGTAGGACTGTTGGCGATGAACCGCTTGGAACACCTGTAACTGTCTGAAAGTTAAGCGATTCAACAAGTTTGGACGCGACATGACACACCCAGTCATAAGGTTTTACTTATAGATTGGCAAAAAAATATCAACTTTTCTATTGGTCTCTCGCTGGGTAGCGTGGAACGCATGCTACCTCGTGTCTGTCAGCGCCGTTGTCGCGTCTGGCGGTCAATGACAAGCGCACGACCAGAGCACCACAACAAGATCACGCGTCACGTCCGGGAGAGTCACCATGTTTCGCAAGTTGCTGATTGCCAACCGAGGGGAAATCGCAGTGCGCATTGTACGCGCCTGTGCCGAGATGGACATCCGCTCAGTCGCTGTCTACACCGAACCTGATCGTTTCTCCTTGCACGTCAAACGCGCCGATGAAGCGCATTTCATCGGCGAAGACCCGCTGGCCGGCTATCTGGATGCCCGCCGCCTGGTCGATCTCGCGCGCGAGACCGGCTGTGACGCCATCCATCCGGGCTACGGATTCCTGTCGGAGAACGCCGAATTCGCGGCCATCTGTGAAGCGGCGGGAATCGCCTTCGTGGGGCCTGCCAGCAGTGTCATCGCCCGCATGGGTGACAAGACCCAGGCCCGCGATGCCATGAAGGCGGCCGGCGTGCCGGTGACGCCGGGCTCGGCCGGCAATCTGGCCGATGTCGAGGAGGCGCTGAGTGTCGCCGAGCAGGTCGGCTACCCCGTCATGCTCAAGGCTACCTCAGGCGGTGGGGGGCGCGGTATCCGGCGTTGTGATGATGCTCATCAGTTCGAGCAGGCCTGGGGTCGCGTGATCTCGGAAGCCACCAAGGCCTTCGGCAGTGCCGATGTGTTCCTCGAGCGTTGCGTGGTCGACCCGCTGCATATCGAGGTGCAGATTCTGGCCGACAATCACGACAACGTGATTCATCTGTTCGAGCGTGACTGCTCCATCCAGCGTCGCAACCAGAAGCTGATCGAGATCGCCCCCAGCCCGCAACTGACACCGGAGCAGCGCTCCTACGTCGGGGAGATGGCGGTACGTGCCGCCCGCGCCGTCGGCTATCGCAACGCCGGTACCGTGGAGTTTCTGGTCAAGGGCAACGAGATCTACTTCATGGAGATGAACACTCGCGTACAGGTGGAGCACACCATCAGCGAGGCCATCACCGGCGTGGACATCGTGCGCGAGCAGATCCGTATCGCCTGGGGCCACAAGCTGGCCTTCCGTCAGGAAGACATTCGCCATCACGGCTATGCGATCCAGTTCCGCATCAACGCCGAGGACCCCAAGAACGACTTCCTGCCAAGCTTCGGGCGCATCACGCGCTACTACGCGCCGGGCGGGCCTGGCGTGCGTACCGATACCGCGATCTATACCGGCTACACCATCCCGCCGTATTTCGATTCCATGTGTCTGAAGCTCATCGTGTGGGGGCTGACCTGGGAAGAGGTCATCAATCGTGGTTCACGTGCCCTCAATGACATGCGTCTGCAGGGCGTCAAGACCACGGCGCCTTACTATCAGGAAATTCTCAAGCACCCTGATTTCCGTAACGCGCACTTCGATACCGGTTTCGTGGCCGCTCACCCGGAATTGACCCAGTACTCGGTCAAGCGCCTGCCGGAACAGACGGCGCTGGCGATCGCGGCGGCCATCGCGGCCCACGCCGGTCTCTGATGCGCACCTGATGCCCCTGATGTCGTGAATCTTCCCTGATCTTCCCCCGGTTCACGTAGCCAACAATTAGAAGGACCCCAGACATGACAGCTGCAACCCCCAACACCCCCGCCGTCGATCACGCCGAGCGCGTCAAGGTCACCGAAGTCGTGCTGCGCGATGGCCACCAGTCATTGATCGCGACCCGCATGCGCACCGAGGACATGCTGCCGATCGCCGCGCGCCTCGACCAGGCCGGTTTCTACAGTCTCGAAGTGTGGGGCGGCGCGACCTTCGATGCCTGCGTGCGTTTTTTGAAGGAAGACCCCTGGGCGCGTCTGAAGGCGCTCAAGGAAGCCATGCCCAATACCCCGCTGCAGATGCTGCTGCGCGGCCAGAACCTGCTCGGCTATCGTCACTACGCCGATGACGTGGTGGAGGCCTTCGTCGAGCGCGCCGCGGCAGGTGGCATCGATATCTTCCGTGTCTTCGATGCCCTGAATGACCTGCGCAACATGGAAACCGCCATGCGCGCGGTCAAGAAGGCCGGCAAGCACGCCCAGGGCACCATCTGCTACACCGTAAGCCCGGTGCATACGCTGGAGATGTACGTCGAGCAGGCGCGCAAGCTGGTCGAGATGGGAGCCGATTCCATCGCCATCAAGGACATGGCCGGCCTGCTGACGCCGTACGCCACCTACGATCTGGTCAGCGCGCTGGTCGAGGCGGTCGAGGTGCCGATCCACCTGCACAGCCACGCCACGGCAGGCCTGGCGCCGCAGTGCCAGATCAAGGCCGTCGAGGCGGGCTGTCGCCACATCGATACCTGCATCTCGGCCTTCGCCGGCGGCACCAGCCATCCGGCCACCGAATCCTTCGTGGCCTCGCTGCGCGGCACCCAGTGGGATACCGGCCTTGAGCTGGAGTCGCTGCGCGAGATCGGCGATTACTTCCACGAGGTGCGCAGCAAGTACTCAGCCTTCGAGAGCGAATTCACCCGCGAGGATGTCTCGGTCCAGATCAGTCAGATCCCCGGCGGCATGATGTCCAACCTGGCCAGCCAGCTGAAGGAGCAGAACGCCCTGGAGCGTATCCGCGAGGTCTTCGATGAGATTCCGCGTGTGCGTGCCGATCTCGGCTATCCGCCGCTGGTTACCCCGACCTCGCAGATCGTCGGCACCCAGGCGGTACTCAACGTGCTGACTGGCGAGCGCTACAAGAGCATCACCAACGAGGTGAAGCGCTATCTGCAGGGCGGCTATGGTCAGGCGCCGGCACCGGTCAATGAAGAGGTGCGCTCGCGTGCCATCGGCAACGCGCCGGTGGAAGTCGGGCGCCCAGCCGACCTGCTCTCCCCGGAGATGACGCGCCTCACCGAGGAGCTGGGCGAGCTGGCTGAATCCCCCGAGGACGTGCTGACCTTCGCCATGTTCCCGGAGCTGGGACGTGACTTCCTCAGCGAGCGCCGCGCCGGCACGCTCACCCCGGAAATCATCCCTCAGGGTGAGGCGGAGCGTCCGGTGACCTCTGGCGTGCCGACCGAATTCGTCATCGACGTGCACGGCGAGTCCTACGCGGTGCAGATCACCGGTGTCGGCGGTGCCAAGGGCAGCAAGCGTCACGTCTATCTGACCCTGGACGGCATGCCGGAAGAGGTGGTGTTCGAGGCCAAGGACGATTACGTGGCGGGCGGCCAGAGCGGCGGACGTGCCAGCGCCTCGGCGCCGGGCCATGTCACCACCGCGATGCCGGGCAACATCGTCGAGGTGCTGGTCGCGGTCGGTGACAGCGTCACCGCGGGCCAGTCGGTGCTGATCAGTGAGGCGATGAAGATGGAGACCGAGATCGCCGCGCGTGTCGACGGTACCGTCAAGGCCATTCATGTCGCGCGTGGCGATCGTGTCACGCCGGGGGAAGTGCTGATCGAGATCGCGTGATGCCAGCGGCGGCGAGGTTGCAAAATCTGACCGCCGTCACCATCTGACAGCTATACGATCACCAGGGGCGGCCGGGCATCTTCGAGGCTCTGCCGTCCTTTCCTGTGGAAGGACCAACATGGCAACACATTTCGAGCAGGTTCCCGGCCTGAGTGAGCAGATCGACCCGGCCACCCGTGGCTACGTCTTCAACCAGACCATGCTGCGCATCAAGGACCCCGAGCGCAGCCTGGATTTCTACACCCGCGTGCTGGGCATGCGTCTGGTGCGCAAGCTCGACTTCCCGGAAATGCAGTTCAGCCTCTATTTCCTCGCCTACCTGGATGACGACCAGGCCAGTGAAGTGCCCGGTGATGACCTGAAGCGCACCACCTACACCTTCGGGCGTGAGGCGATGCTGGAGCTGACCCATAACTGGGGCACCGAGAATGACCCGGACTTCGCCTACCATGACGGCAACGCCCAACCGCAGGGCTTCGGCCATATCGGGGTCAGCGTGCCGGATGTCTATGCGGCTGCCGAGCGTTTCGAGTCGCTGGGCGTCGAGTTCGTCAAGCGCCCCGACGATGGCAAGATGAAGGGTCTGGCCTTCGTGAAGGACCCCGATGGCTACTGGATCGAGATCCTGCGCGCCGATACCTTCGAGCGTCAGGCCAACGGCGAAGCCTGAGGCAGGCCGCCGCTGTAAAGAACCGCCACCACCGGCATGCCCGGGGTGGCGGTTTTTCGTTTATGCGAAACTCCGCGTTGTAGGGGTGTCAGCGGCATTCGCTTGCTGCAATGATGATGTCTGACTGACACTCGCAAGGCGCTCATTATTGATGGTCCTTGAGATCGATGGACCTCGAGAGGGACGGCCCTTGAGATCGATCGCCCATGACGAAAGAGGAGACAGCTATGTCGGAGAATGCACAGCGGTTGAGCGGCAAGGTGGCGGTAGTCAGTGGGGCTTCACGCGGGATCGGCGCCGGGATCGCGCAGCGCCTGGCGGCGGACGGCGCTCACGTCATCGTCAACTATCGCAGCGACAGTGATGGCGCCTTGCAGGTCGTGACGGATATCGAGTCGCGGGGCGGCAAGGCGATCGCCGTTCAGGCCGATGTCGGTGTCAGCAGCGACGCGGCACAATTGTTCACCGAAGCCCGGCGCGTGTACGGCGGGGTGGATATCCTGGTCAACAATGCCGGCATGAGCATCTACAAACCCATCGCCGATTTCACGGATGACGACTTCGCCAACCTGATGCAGGCCAATCTGACCGGCTCCTTCAATCTGATGCGTGAGGCGGCGCGGCATCTGCGTGATGGCGGACGCGTGATCAACATGTCCACCTCGGTGACGCGGCAGATGTTCGCGACCTACGGGCCCTATGCGGCTTCCAAGGCCGCGGTGGACCAGCTGACGCGGGTGCTGGCCAAGGAAGTCGGCGAGCGAGGCATCACGGTCAATGCCGTGGCACCGGGCCCGACGGACACCGGCCTGTTTCGTCACGGCAAGAGTGAAGAGACCATCGAGCGCCTCAAGGGCATGGCGGCGCTGGGGCGCATTGCGGACCCGCAGGATGTCGCAGCCGTCGTGGCCTGGCTTGCCAGCGAAGATGCCGGCTGGGTGAGTGGCCAGGTCATCGGTGCCAATGGCGGCTTTGCCTGAGGTCACCGAGGTGGGTTTTGCCTAACACCGCCCATGTTTGCGGCTATGCTGTTGTCAGGATGAGGTTTGTTCAGACATTGGCATGAGGGGCTGGTATGAAGGTGACAGCTAGCGAAGTCCACGGCGATATCTCGCCGCAGGGCGTGATCCCGGCTCCCGATGGTTTGCGCGTGGGCTATCCCGGGCACCTTGGGGGTTACTCGCGCGAGTGCGCGCTCAAGCTCTATGCCAACGACGCCCAGCTCAAGGCTTACGCAGGCATCGATGAGGTCATCAGGGCGCTGGCGGAAGGCGAGATCGATACCGCCGTGGTGCCCTGGTCGCGTGGGCATCAGCGTCCGGTGCGCACCACGCATCAGGCGCTGGCCTTCTGGACGGGCATCTGCGTCGAGCGGCGCGTCTTCCGTGCCATCAGTCTCAGTCTGCTGGGGCCGCCCGGGGCTTCGCCGTCGGCGGTGAGGCGTATCGTGGCACGCGAGGCCCTGTTCGAAGAGTGCGATGTCTGGCTGCAGCAGAACCTGCCGGAGGTCGAGCGGGTGGAGTGCCTGCACATGGCGGATGCGCTGGACATGGCAGAAAGTCGCAGCGATACGCTGGCCATCGCGCCGCCATCACTGGCGCGTCGCCCGGGGCTTGTGTGCCTCGCCCAGCGCATCGAGGATGACCCCGGCCGTGTGGCGCAATTCGCGGTGCTGAGGCGTGATCACTCGCGGGTGCGCGGCCAGTGCTTTTCCTGTGATGCCACGGTGGATGAAGGGCCGGGCAACGCCGTGCTGTCCGGTACCAGCGAGCCCGCCGGGTGAGGCTCGCCGCTCGGCCCTGAGTTCCGTTATGCTGAAGGCCATTCGTCATCAGAGGCCTTTTGCATGGTGTCTTCCGACCAGCGCTCATCTACATCCTCCGCATCCTCTACACCAGAGACGCAGGACGCCGCGACTTCATCCGATGTCGCGGCGTCCAGTGTGGTGCAACGCATTCCTGCCGCTCCCGCCGAGTGGGAGGCCCCCGGCGAGCTTGATGCCCGCCTGCCGGTGCGGCCGGCCGTGGTGCCGGTCTCGCTGCCGACGGCCGGGCTGATCATCGTCGATGAGATCAACGGCTTCTGTCAGGTCGCAGGCGGTGCGCTGGCGCCTCAGGCGCCCAATGCCCAGGTCAGCAGGATGGTCGCCCTCAGCGATACGCTGGCGCGAACCTTCAGTGAGCGCAATCGCCCCTTGCTGGTCTTCATTGATTCTCATGCGCCGGGCAAGCCGGAGCCGCCTTATCCCGCCCATTGTGAGCAGGGCAGCGGCGAGGATGAGCTGGTGGCGGAACTTGCTTGGCTAGAGGAGGAGCCGCAGGCCACCTTGGTGCGCAAGGACTGCATCAATGGTTATGTCGGCGCGATTGATCCCCATACCCAGGTCAATGCGCTGCAGGAGTGGGTGAGCGACGAAGGACTGGAAACCCTGGTCGTGGTAGGCATCTGTACCGATATCTGCGTGATGGACCTGGTATTGACGTTGCTGTCGGCGCGCAATCACGGCCTGCTGGGCAAGGTGCGTGACATCGTGGTGCTGGAGCCCGGCTGTGCCACCTACGCCCTGCCGGCCGAGGTGGTTGAGCAGCTGGGGCTCCCCGATACGGCGACGCATCCCCAGGCAGACAGTCATCACATCGGACTTTACTGCATGGCGGCGCGTGGTGCGGTGATCGCCAGTCAGCTTGAGCTGACTTCTTGAGCAGATGTCGTGAGCTGCTGTCATGGATTGAGCTGCGTCTCTCGAATAGCGTCGCCGGATAGAGGGATAGCGGTGAAGTGGAGAGAGGAAGAGCTGGGAAGGAGGCAGGAAGGCAGCAATTTCGCCAGATGCCGTGCAGGCAATACTGCCCGTCTGCGCAAAAGGTAGTTTGATTACAACATCTGGCCATGAAAACGCCGCCTCTCTTGCGAGCAGGCGGCGTTTTCATGGGGCGACAGCCAGCGTCATTCAGGCGCGGGTGCTGACCCAGTCATTGGCGTCCGGCACGGCGACTTCGACTTCCTCGGAGATCAACTTCGAGTGGAAGAGGAAGTCCGCGCTGGCCGCATTGCTGGCGACCGGCACGTTCCACAATGCCGCCAGGCGCAGCAGCGCCTTGACGTCAGGATCATGCGGCATCGGCGCGAACGGGTCCCACAGGAAGACCAGCAGGTCCAGATTGCCTTCGGCGATGCGCGCGCCGATCTGCTGATCACCGCCCAGCGGGCCGCTCAGCAGGCTCTCGACCTCGAGGCCCAGCTCCTTGCTGATGCGGCGGGCAGTCGTGCCCGTGCCCAGCAGCTGGTGGCGGGACAGCTCATCGCGCCAGCGATTGGCCCACGCCAGCATTTCATCCTTCTTGTCATCGTGCGCCACCAGCGCAATGCGCTTGCGTGCTGGCAGGGTGCGCCGTGCCTGGCGCTTGGGTCGTTGTTCGCTCATTCCCTGACCTCCTGAGGATGGGGCAATGTCGCTGGCCTCCCTCCCTGAAAGGCCCGGGGCGGGAGGCCAGCGAGGCCGATCAGTCGATGGTGCTGCCGACAGTGACGATCTTCATGGTGTTGGTGCCGCCATGTGCGTTCATCTGGTCGCCACGGGTCAGGATCACCAGGTCACCGCGAGTCGCGATGCCGCGGGCTTCCAGCTCCGCGATGGCGCGACGATTGATTTCCGCCGCCGGCAATTCGCTGGAATCGAAGGGCAGTGACACCACGCCGCGGTAGAGGGCCATGCGACGCTGGGTCTTCTGGTCCTGCGCCAGGCCGACGATGGGCAGTCCGGAGCGGATGCGCGAGGCGATCAGCGGGGTATAGCCGGATTCCGTCATGCACACGATGGCCACGACACCGGTCAGGTGGTTGGCGGCATACATCGCGGACAGCGCGATGGTCTCGTCGGTCTTGCTGAAGCCTTCGTGGATGCGGTGCTGGGATTCCTGTGCGGCACGCTCACGCTCGGCGCCCAGGCAGACGCGATCCATGGTCTCGATGGTCTCGACCGGGAAGTCGCCGGCGGCGGTCTCGGCCGACAGCATCACGGCGTCGGTGCCGTCGAGCACGGCATTGGCGACGTCGAAGACTTCGGCGCGGGTCGGCAGCGGCGCGCTGATCATGGATTCCATCATCTGGGTGGCCGTGATGACCACGCGATTGAGGCTGCGCGCGCGGCGGATCATGCGCTTCTGCACGCCGATCAGCTGAGCATCGCCAATCTCGACGCCCAGATCGCCACGCGCCACCATCACGCCTTCACTGGCGAGGATGATGCCATCCAGCACGGCGTCGTCGGCCACGGCTTCGGCGCGCTCGACCTTGGCGATCAGGCCGATGTCACGACCTTCCTCGCCCAGCAGTTCACGTGCCAGCTGCATGTCGGCGCCGCTGCGCGGGAAGGACACGGCCAGATAGTCGACGCCGATATCGATGGCGGTCTTCAGGTCAGCCTTGTCCTTGTCGGTCAGGGCTTCGGCAGACAGGCCGCCGCCTTGCTTGTTGATGCCCTTGTTGTTGGACAGCTTGCCGCCGACCTTGACGGTGGTGTGGATCTCGTTGCCCTTGAGCTCATTGACCTCAAGCACCACGCGGCCATCGTCGAGCAGCAGCACGTCGCCCGCGACCACGTCATCGGCCAGTTCCTGGTAGTCACAGCCGACACGCTCGACGGTACCTTCATCACGGCCCAGGCCGATATCGAGGATGAACGGCTGGCCTTCGCTCAGCTTGACGGCGGTATCCTTGAAGCGCGCGATGCGGATCTTCGGACCCTGCAGGTCGCCCAGCACGGCGACGCTGCGGCCCTGGGCGGCGGCGGCCTGACGTACGGCCTCGGCGCGCATGCGGTGGTCTTCGGGGCTACCGTGGGAGAAGTTGAGGCGTACCACATCGACTCCGGCACGAATCATCGCGTCGAGCACACCCGGCTTGTCACTGGCAGGGCCGAGAGTGGCGACAATCTTGGTGCGGCGGATCGGGCCGTTGAACGCGTGCGGCATGAAAGCATACTCCTTGAACACTGGCGTGATGGACTGGCTGGTAACGCAAACCAGGTTGTTGTCATTTTACTACATTGAAGGCTGAAAGGGAGCCTGTCGAGTATCGTCGGCTGTCGTTGTCCATTCTCGTGATCACGATCGGGACTGCAAGGGGTGACGTGAAGTATGCCGAGCGATTGTTGCGAATACGTTGTCGCGGGTACGCGGACATGGGCTGGGGCGTGAGGGTATGCCGCGCTGCGCCATGCGGGAGCGGCCCGTCATTTCGACGCCTGACGGCCAGGCGTCGCATGCTCTCTGCGGCAGCGTCGTGGTGACCGCCCCGTCACGTCAATGTCCGCCGGCTGGCTTTCACTGACAGCCATTCCAGTGCTACCTATATAGTGGCAATACCCTGCTGGGCGAAATCTTCGCTCATCGGCCCAGCGCAGACCCTGTACCGGCCCCGTGTATCGGGCCCGTTGACCGCTGCCATGCGCTGATGACCTATGCTCAAACCCGGCTCGAATGCCGGATTGCCACGACCACATGCCTGATGGCTGTCGATGTCATTCGGCGCAAGCCGCACGCTGACATGGCGGGTGGCATGGCATGTCTCGAGGCTGTCGCAGAGGCGACCTGTCGAGCCGCCCTGACGAGGCGTCAGTCTCAACATTGCTGGTCAGCGCTGAAATGCTGGGGTAGGGTAGGCGCATTTTTCGGCTGGGACAAAACCCAGCGCGACGAGTCATTCGCCGGCGCAATCAGCGCCGGCTAGGAGATGCGAGCAACCATGGGCAAGTCACTGGTGATCGTCGAGTCGCCCGCCAAGGCCAAGACCATCAACAAGTATCTCGGCAACGACTTCGTGGTGAAGTCGAGTGTCGGGCACATCCGCGACCTGCCGACCAGCGGTAGCGGCAAGCAGGCCACCGACCCCAAGGAACGTGCCCGTCAGGCGGCGGAGACTCGCAAGATGTCGCCCGAGGTCAAGGCGGCTCACAAGGCGCAGAAGGCCAAGACCCAGTTGATCCGCCGCATGGGGGTCGACCCGGAGAATGGCTGGGAGGCGCATTACGAGATCCTGCCCGGCAAGGAAAAGGTCGTTTCCGAGCTGACGCGTCTGGCCGAGAAAGCCGACACCATCTATCTCGCGACGGATCTGGACCGCGAAGGTGAGGCGATTGCCTGGCACCTGCGCGAGACCATCGGTGGCGACGATTCGCGTTACAAGCGCGTGGTGTTCAACGAGATCACCAAGAAGGCGATCACGGCGGCCTTCGATGAGCCGGGCGAGCTGAAGATGGACCGCGTGCATGCCCAGCAGGCACGCCGTTATCTGGATCGCGTCGTCGGCTTCATGGTCTCGCCGCTGCTGTGGGCCAAGGTCGCTCGTGGCCTGTCCGCCGGGCGTGTGCAGTCGGTTGCCGTGCGTCTGATCGTCGAGCGTGAGCGCGAGATCCGCGCCTTCATCCCCGAAGAGTTCTGGGATGTCCACGCTGAGCTGGCCGCCGCCAGTGGTGAAGCGATCCGTTTCGAGCTGGCGCGTCAGGATGGCAAGGCCTTCCGTCCGACCAGCGAGAAGGAGACGATGGACCGCATCGCGGCGCTGCGCACGGCCAAGCTCGCGATCACCAATCGTGAAGACAAGCCGACGCGCTCCAAGCCGAACGCGCCGTTCATCACCTCGACCCTGCAGCAGGCGGCCAGTGGTCGTCTCGGCTTCTCGGTCAAGAAGACCATGATGATGGCCCAGCGTCTCTACGAGGCGGGTTACATCACCTACATGCGTACCGACTCGACCAATCTGTCGGCGGACGCGGTGGCCACGGCGCGCGACTTCATCAGCGAAGAATACGGCAGCAACTACCTGCCGGAAGCGGCCAACGTCTACTCCAGCAAGGAAGGCGCCCAGGAAGCGCACGAAGCGATTCGTCCTTCCGAAGTGTCGCGCCGTGCGACTGATCTCGCCGGCATGGAGCGTGACGCCGAGCGCCTGTATGAGCTGATCTGGCGTCAGTTCGTGGCCTGTCAGATGCTGCCGGCCGAATACCTGTCCTCCACGCTGACCATCGAAGTGGATGGCTACGAGCTGCGCGCCAAGGGTCGTGTGCTCAAGTTCGACGGTTACACGCGTGTCATGAAGCCGATGGGCAAGAAGGAAGAGGACCAGTCGCTGCCGGACCTCGCCATCGGCGAGAAGCTGGACCTGGTCGAGCTGCAGCCGCTGCAGCACTTCACCAAGCCCACGGCGCGTTACACCGAGGCCAGCCTGGTCAAGGAGCTGGAGAAGCGCGGTATCGGTCGTCCGTCCACCTATGCCGCCATCATCTCCACCATCCAGGACCGTGGCTACGTGGCGCTGGAAAACCGTCGCTTCTATGCCGAGAAGCTGGGCGACATCGTCACCGATCGCCTCAGCGAATCCTTCAAGGACCTGATGGACTTCGGCTTCACGGCGCGCATGGAAGACTATCTCGATGAGGTGGCCAACGGCGGGCGCAACTGGCGCGAGCTGCTGGACACCTTCTACGCCGAGTTCAAGGCCGAGCTGGACCACGCCCAGTCCGAAGAGGGCATGCGTCCCAACCAGCCGGTGCCGACGGACATCGCCTGCCCGACCTGTGGGCGAGAGATGCAGATCCGTACCGCCTCGACCGGGGTCTTCCTGGGCTGTTCCGGCTACAACCTGCCGCCCAAGGAGCGCTGCAAGACCACCATCGATCTGCTGCCGGGCGATGAAGCCGTGGCGGCCGATGCCGGTGAAGATGCCGAGACGGATGCGCTGCGCGCCAAGCGTCGCTGCCCGATCTGCGCCACCGCGATGGACAGCTACCTGATCGATGAGCAGCGCAAGCTGCACGTCTGCGGCAATAGCCCGGACTGTGTCGGTCACGAGGTCGAGGAAGGTCAGTTCCGCATCAAGGGCTACGATGGCCCGGTGATCGAGTGCGACAAGTGCGGCTCCGACATGCAGCTCAAGACCGGGCGTTTCGGCAAGTACTTCGGCTGCACCAACGAGAATTGCAAGAACACCCGCAAGCTGCTCAAGTCCGGTGAGGTGGCGCCGCCGAAGATGGACCCGATTCCGATGCCGGAACTTGCCTGCGTCAAGGTCGAGGACCACTACGTGCTGCGCGATGGCGCCAGTGGCCTGTTCCTGGCGGCCAGTCAATTCCCCAAGAATCGCGAGACGCGTCCGCCGCTGGTCAAGGAGCTCAAGGCGCATGCCGATGAGCTGCCGGAGAAGTATCACTTCATTCTCGAGGCCCCGGATCAGGACCCGGACGGACGTCCGGCGCAGATTCGCTTCTCGCGCAAGGTCAAGGCTCAGTACGTCATGACCGATGAGGAAGGCAAGGCGACCGGTTGGAAGGCGACCTACGACAACGGCCGCTGGGTCGTCGAGGACAAGCGCAAGGGAGCCAAGAGCTGATGAGCCAGCGTGCCCGTACCAATCAGCTGCTGTATCAGGCCGAGTTGCTGCTGGCCCAGTCAGCAGCCTCTGGCGACGATGAGCATGCCATGGCGCGTCGCATGGCTGGTGAAGAGGGTGCGCTCGCCCTGCTGGAACTGGCGCTGGCGTCATTGCTGGAAGAGTGTGCCGTGACGGCGCGCTGGCCAGAGGGTAGCTGGCGCGAGCGCCTGGCGTCGCCACCGACGCCCATCGCCGAGGTCGAGCAGCTGCGCAGCCTGTTGGAGCGTTCCGACAGCTGGTTGTCTGAGCTGGTCGCGGATGTGACCCGCCTGCATGAAGAGGGCGGCGTCGCTCGCCGCGAGGAATCGCGTTCGCGTGGTGATGGTCTGATCATCGCGGCAGCCTCGAGCGCCTCGCTGGCCGAGCGTCTCAGCGCCGCCATCACGGCATTCAAGGCGCTGCTGCCGCAGCTGCGCGAGTCGAGTGTCGAGTGGTAGGTCAAGGCGTTGATCTGGTGCTGCACGCTGGTGATGACTGGCGCATGGCAATCGGGTGACGTTTCGCCTTCACGGGTGCTAGACTGATCGCATTGTGGCAAGCCCTGCATTCTCCGGTACGACCATGGCTCTGGCTGTGGTCGTACTTTTTTCTGCGTCGCTGATGGCAACGCGGTGCCGGGCTTGCCAGCCGTCGCGCTGACGATTACAACGACGCCGGTATCTCGCGAGATGCCGTGCAGGAGGAATGACGTGTCCGATCCCGCCGTACTTGAAATTGTGCAAATGGAAGATGGTGAAGTGATTCTGCGCGCCGCGGAAAGCGAAGGTGAGCCGCTGCTCAGCATTCGCATTTCGGACGAGGCCGCTGATCTGCTGCGTGACAATCGTTTCGAGGTCGCGCGTGAGATGATCGACCACGCCATCACCCGGACTCGCCTCTGGGATGGCGAAGAAGACGAGGACGAGCAGTCAGAAGGCATCGTGCACTGATTCATCGCTCGTGCTTCGCGCACAAAAAAACCCGCCTCGAGGCGGGTTTTTTTGTGCAATGCGTGCGGCTTTTCTGCTGGGCAAAGCGCTGCTGTTCAAGGCCTCAGTGCAGGCCGCCATCGCGGATGACGCCCACCCCGAGACCCTCGATCTCCAGGCTGTCCGTGCGCAGGTCGACCTTGATCGGCGAGAAGTCCTCGTTCTCGGCTTCCAGCCACACGTAATGCCCGTCACGGCGGAAGCGCTTGACGGTGACCTCATCCCCCAGACGTGCCACCACGATCTGACCGTCACGCACGCTGCTGGTGCGGTGCACGGCCAGCAGGTCACCTTCCAGAATCCCCACGTCCTTCATCGACACGCCGCGCACACGCAGCAGGTAGTCGGCAGCCGGCGAGAAGTAGTCGCTCGGCAGCGGGCAGTGACGGTCGATATGCTCGCTGGCAAGAATCGGACTGCCGGCGGCCACTTCCCCGATCACCGGCAGACCATCGTTGGCGCTGTCGTCGACGTCAGCCAGCGACGGCACGCGAATGCCGCGTGAGGTGCCAGGCACCATCTCGATGGCGCCCTTGCGCTTGAGGGCGCGGAGATGCTCCTCGGCGGCATTCGGCGAGCGGAAGCCCAGCGCCTGGGCTATTTCGGCCCGCGTCGGCGGGTAGCCAGAGGACTTGATGGTCTTGATGATGAAGTCGAAGACATCCTGCTGGCGCGGAGTAAGCGGCTGGGTCATGGCATTGCCTTTGGCCTGGGCGGCATCTTGAGCTGACGGCACGGGGTGTGCATCCATACAACTGTCATTGTATCCAGTCATGGCGGTCATGCAAGGCATCGTGGCTTGCGTGGTGGCCTCAAAGGGCAGGTAGTCGCCGGGATATCGCTGTCTGGCGACTTTTCCTGCCGATATCCGAGGCATTCTTTCTTGAAGGGAATGTCTGGAGGTGAATGTCTGGAGGTGAACCCGGCCTGGCTCTGGCGGGGTGGTCAGTCACCGAGCATGACGAGCCCTTGAATCGGGATGGTCAGCGTTGAGGGAATATCAGGCTTGGCTAAACCTCTGGCGTTTGAAACGCGAGAAAATTGTCAGTCATGGCATGGCGCGCTAGAATCAAAGTGTTTCAAACGAATGTTCGCCGATGGCGGTGCTCACGAGTGCCATGATCGAACGCGCCTTGCGGTGAACCTGCACCACCTCATGAGAGAGTCGCCGCGCGGGGCTTGCGCCGTGACCTACGACTCCAGTCCTTTTTACCTGACAAGGGTTCCGCCCATGGCCCAGACCGATACCGTTACCCGCATCCTCGATACTGCCGAGGTGCTGTTCGCCGAGCGCGGCTTCGCCGAGACCTCACTGCGCAACATCACCAGCAAGGCCAAGGTCAATCTGGCGGCGGTGAACTACCACTTCGGCTCCAAGAAATCGCTGATCCAGGCGGTCTTCGCGCGCTATCTCGACCCGTTCAGTGAGCGTTTCCACGCGGCACTCGACAGCATCGAGCAGCAATACGCCGGGCGTCAGGTGCCGCTGGAGGTCCTGCTGGAGGTGATGGCGCGTACCGTGCTGGAGGTGCCGGCCGAGCGCAACAGTCTGCGTACCTTCATGCGCCTGCTCGGGCTGGCCTATACCCAGGGTCAGGGCCACATGCGGCGCTATATCCGTGAGCATTACGGCACGGTCTTCAGCCGCTTCGCCGAGCTTCTGAAGCTGGCGACGCCTGATCTGCCGGACAACGAGCGCTTCTGGCGTCTGCACTTCATGCTCGGCAGCGTGATCTTTACCTTCTCGGGCCTGGATGCGCTGCGCGATATCGAGGAGGCCGAGTACGGCCATCACACCACGGTGCGCGAGCTGATCCAGCACATGCGTCCGGTGGTGGTCGCAGCGATGGCAGCGCCGTTGCCGGCCTCGCTCGGAGATGGTGAGGCGGTCACCCAGGCGGCCAGCTGATGGCCTGCTGGGTAGCGGTGGACCTCTCGCGCCAGAGCCTTGAGATACGCAATGACGCGCCGAGTGGCAGTCGTGATGCGCCGCCCCCCGCGGCTGACCCTGACGCGCTGGTGCACGCCTGCGCGATCTCCAGCGGCCTCAACGGTATCGGCGAGCTCGACGGCAGCGGTTGCACGCCAACCGGCTGGCATGTGATTCGTGCCGCCATCGGGGCGGGCAATCCGCGTGGCGCCGTCTATCGCGGCCGGCGCTTCACGGGCGAGGTGTTCACGCCCGAGCTTGCCTTAGAGCATCCTGAGCGTGACTGGATCCTGACGCGCATTCTGTGGCTCAGCGGCCGCGAGCCCGGCGTCAATCGTGGTCGCAATGTCCGCGGCGAGCGGGTCGATAGCCTGCGCCGTTATATCTATTTTCATGGCACGCCCAGTACGGAGCCCATGGGGATAGCGGCGTCCCACGGCTGCATTCGCTTGCGTGATGATGACCTGCTGCGACTCTTTGCCGAGGCTGTGCCCGGCACCCCGGTGCTGCTGCATGCCTGAAGGCGCTGGTGTCCGAGTCTGATACTCTCCATGAGCTGTCACCGGAATCTGCGTGACAGCCCCTTGCCGGGGCGCAGCTGGCCGCGACTGTTCGATAGGGGTTCAGTCGGCTAGAATTGCGCCTTTCCTCGCGCTGGCAGCCTGATTCATCACGTTTCTTCCAGGCTGCCGAGCCCCGTAAAAGACATGAAGTCCTGGCGGTCGTGATTCCTCTCTTCACGGGACATCACTGCCGCAGGCCATGGACAGGAAGGATGACATGACACAGCCACTGGGCTCCGTAATGGTCGATGTTGCGGGGCTGACCCTCGCCCGCGACGAACGTGAACTGCTGGCACGCCCTGCCGTCGGGGGCGTCATCCTGTTTGCGCGCAATTGCGCCTCTCCCGAGCAGGTACTGGAGCTGAGCCGCGAGATTCGCAGCGTCAATCCGCACCTGCTGATCGCCATCGATCAGGAAGGCGGGCGCGTCCAGCGTCTGCGCGAGGGCGTGACACGCCTGCCATCGATGCGCAGCCTGGCACAGTGCTGTCTCGGGCATGACTGTGATGGCTGCGGCGAAGACGCCCAGGCCGCAGGCCTGGGTCTGGCGCGCGATGCCGGCTGGCTGCTGGGCATGGAGATGGCAGCCATCGGCTGTGATATCACCTTTGCGCCGGTACTGGATATCGATGTGGCGGGCTCGACCATCATTGGCGATCGCAGCTTCGGCGCCACGCCGGAAGACGTCATCGCGGTGGGCGGCGCCTTCATCGACGGGCTGCAGGAGGCGGGCATGTCGGCCGTCGGCAAGCATTACCCGGGGCATGGTGGCATCTCGGCAGATACCCATCTGGAGCGCGTGGTCGACCCGCGGCCGTTCCGCGAGCTGCGCGAGCATGACCTCAAGCCCTTCGCGGCTCTCGCCGAGCGTCTGGGCGGCGTGATGCCGGCGCATGTGATCTATCCGGATTTCGATGCACGTCCCGCGGGCTTCTCGCCCAGCTGGTTGGGCCTGCTGCGCGAAGAGTTCGGCTTCAAGGGCGCCATCTTCTCCGATGATCTCGGCATGGCGGCGGCCGTCGCGGAAGGTGGCCCGGCAGAGCGTGCGCGCCTGGCGCTGGACGCCGGCTGCGACATGGCGCTGGTCTGCAATGATCCGGCCGCCGCGCGCGAAGTGCTCGACAGCCTCGATGACGATGAGCAGCGCCACCGTGGCAAGCGCCAGGCGCGGCTGCGCTATGCGCGAGCTCGCCCGACGCTTGATGGCCTGGTGGGGCTGGCACGCTGGCGGCGCACCCACGCGCGGCTCGAATCGATGGCGGCCAGTCAGGCATCACAGCAGGCTGCCATGCCCTCGGGCACGCTAGGCGCCGCTGACGCGTCTGACGCACGGTCGGCCTCTGAGTCCGGTAGCGCGCAATAATCAGGCACGCGGTGCCTTTTTCGAGTCGAAGACTGGCAAGGAATTCCCATGGCTGAGCAATCCGCCACCGAGGCTGCTGCCGACAAGCTGGCAGCGCCTGCCGAAGAGATGATCAATCAATGGGTCGAGCCGCTGCGCCAATGGGTCGAGCAGACCTTTGGTCTGCCGCTGTGGGGCATCAATCTCGCTCTGCTGCTGTTGGCGGTGCTGTTGCTGCACCTCATCGAGCGAGTGGTGCTCACCCGCCTGGCGGCGCATGCCGAGAAGAGCCGCAACCTGTGGGATGACGCCCTGGTGCATGGCCTGCGTCATCCCGTGTCATTCTGGCTCTACAGCATGGGGGTGTTGCTGGCGCTCGGCATCATCGCCGGCCAGTTCAGCCTCGGCGGGGCCGAGAAGTACCTGGGCACGGCGCGCCAGATCGTGACCCTGCTGGCGCTGGCCTGGGCGTTGATCCGCATGGTCAAGCGCTTCGAGGCGCTGCGCACCATGCCGCCGCCCGGCACCAACGTCAACGCGATGGATGCCACCACGGCCTCGGCGATCAGCAAGCTGCTGCGGGCGGTCGTGGTCGTGCTGGTGGGGCTGGCCATCCTGCAGAATCTCGGCGTCTCGCTGTCCGGGGTGCTGGCCTTCGGGGGTGTCGGCGGTATCGCGGTCGGCTTTGCGGCGCGGGATCTGCTGGCCAACTTCTTCGGCGCCCTGATGATCCATCTCGACCGGCCCTTCAAGGTCGGCGACTGGATCCGCTCACCGGACCGCGAGATCGAGGGCACCGTCGAGGATATCGGTTGGCGCCTGACGCGCATCCGCACCTTCGACATGCGGCCCCTCTACGTGCCGAACGCCATCTTCACCAGCATCTCGGTGGAGAATCCGTCGCGCATGTACAATCGCCGCATCTTCGAGACCGTGGGGCTGCGCTATGAGGATGCCGCCCAGGTCGGCCCCATCGTTGCCGCGGTACGCGAGATGCTGGAAGGCCATGACGAGATCGACCAGACGCGCACCCAGATCGTGAACTTCACCACCTATGGTGAGCATTCGCTGAACTTCTTCGTCTATGTCTTCACGCGCACCACCGACTGGGTGAAGTACCACGCGATCAAGCAGGATGTCCTGCTCAAGGTGCACGACATCATCCGTGAGCATGATGCCCAGGTGGCGCTGCCGGGGCAGCGTCTGCACTTTGCCGATGTACTGTCCTTCGAAGGACGCCACCATGAACACGACGCCGAGGCTGAGAATGCCGCGGCGTCATCAGACACGCAGACGCGCGGGTCCCGCCGCCGTTCTGATTCAACCGCCGCTGCTACATCCTCCTCTGCGCCCGTCCGGCGTGGAGATGAGGCCAGTGACACCCAGGAAACTCCCGATGCTGACTCCGACGCCTGAGACCCTCACCGCCCTGCATGACGAAATGCGTGAGGTGATGGACAACGCCGATTGCCTGATCCCGCAAGCTGACCTTGAAGTGGCACTCGACCGCATGGCCGTTGAGCTGACGGAACGCCTCGGCGGTCGCATGCCGATCTTCTATTGCGTGATGAACGGCGGCCTGATCACCGCCGGCCAGCTGTTGACTCGCCTCGACTTCCCGCTGGAAGTCGATTATCTGCACGCCACTCGCTACCGTGGCGCGATGCGCGGCGGCGAGCTGTTCTGGCGCGTCAACCCGGAGCTGCCGATGGCCGGTCGCGACGTGGTGATCGTCGATGACATCCTCGATGAGGGTGGCACCCTGGCCGCGATCCTCGAGTACTGCCGTGAAGCCGGTGCGCGCAGCGTGTCCAGCTGTGTGCTGGTCGACAAGAAGCATGACCGCAAGGCCTACCCGGGCTTCAAGGCCGACTTCTGTGGTCTCGACGTCGAAGACCGCTTCCTGTTCGGCTTCGGCATGGACTACAAGGGCTACTGGCGTAACGCGCCGGGCATCTACGCGCCCAAGGGGCTGTAACCCAAGGGCTTTAACCCAAGTGTCTGTGACATGAGCCGCCGGCTGACATCGTCAACGCTGGCATTCGTTCACCACCCGCCCGGGCAACCGCGGCGGGTGGTGTCGTTTTCGGGGTCTTTTCTGTTCTCCTGGCGCAGAGCGTGACGATTGTGCTTGTCGTCGCCGGTTGGCTCGGAGTAGCGTTCGCTGAGGATCGGAGTGTCCGGTCCCGAGAGATTCCTGCACATGGGTGGCAAGGAGGCGGGCGATGCTGGCGGTGATCGGTGGGACGGGGTTCGGCAGTTGGGCAGGCATGGAAGTGCTCAGGCGCGGCGGGCAGGAAACGCCCCTGGGGGCGGCCTCCTGTGGCGTCGTGGAAGGGCGACTGAATGGGCAGTCGCTGCTGTTTCTGGCCCGTCATGGCCAACCGCACAAGGTACCGCCGCATCGCATCAACTATCGCGCCAATCTGTGGGCGCTCAAGCAGGCGGGCGCGACCCATGTGGTGGGAGTCAACTGCGTGTCCGGCATCGACCCGACGCTGGCCCCGGGCACGCTGGTGGTGCCGGACCAGCTGATCGATTACACCACCGGCCGCGAGGGTTCGTTCTTCGATGGGCGTTTCAAGCCGTTCCAGCATGTGTCGTTCGCCTGGCCGTATCATCGGGTCTGGCGTGAGGAGCTGCATGCGGCGGCCGCCGAGGCGGGGCTGTCCCTCACGGCCGGCGGGGTGCTGGGCGTGGTGCAGGGGCCGCGGCTGGAAACGGCCGCCGAGATCCGCCTGATGGCGCGCGATGGCAATACGCTGGTCGGCATGACGGGCATGCCCGAGGCCGTGCTGGCGCGCGAGCTCGATATGGAATACGCCAGCCTGTGTCTGGTGATCAGCCATGCCGCGGGCGTCGGCGAAGAGGAGCCGACCCGCGCGGGCACGGAATCCGTGATCGAGGCCGGCATGCCCAGAGTGCAGCGCTTGCTGGCGACGCTGTTGGCGCGCCTTGCCTGAGCTGCCTGACCTCAGGAGGAGAGTGGGGGAGGCGGTGGTGTAGGTAGGGCGTGTAGAGGGCGTAGAGCGTGTAGAGGGTATGCCCGCACGAAAAAACGGCCTGCATCCGCGATGCAGGCCGTTTTCATTTTTCGTTTAAGCTCTAGCTCATGCTCAAGTTCATGCCCTTGCCCCAAGTGCCTGGCAGCGCAGGGCGCGTCAGGCCGCCTTGGTCTTGGCGTTGAGCAGATCCAGCAAGGTCTCGCAGAAGCTGAAGCGCGCCTCGGCGTCATTCATGTCGGTGGCGAAACGCAGCGTGTCGGCGCCTTCCAGCTTGTAGACATCCGACTGGCGCTGGATCAGGTTGACCAGCGTCAGCGGATCGACTGGCGTCTGGGCGCCGAAGATGATGCGACCACGCCCGGCGCCGGCCTCCAGCTTGATGATGCCCAGCGCCTGGGCGCGCTGGCGCAGCTGGGTCTGGCGGAACAGCGTCTTGACCGGCTCCGGCAGCAGGCCGAAACGGTCGATCATCTCGACCTGAAGTTCGCGCAGGTCGCTTGCGTTCTCGGCGTTGCTGATGCGCTTGTACATCATCAGGCGTTGCTGGACGTCGTGCAGATAATCGGCCGGAATCAGTGCCGGCAGATTCAGGCTGACCTCGACGCCTTCATCCAGCGGCGACTCGATATTGGGCGTCTTGCCCGCCTTGATGGCCTTCACGGCGCGATCGAGCATCTCCATGTACAGCGAGTAGCCGATGGTTTCCATCTGGCCGGACTGCTCGTCACCCAACAGCTCACCCGCGCCGCGAATCTCCATGTCATGGGAGGCCAACGTGAAGCCGGCGCCGAGGTCCTGGGATTCGCTGATCGCTTCCAGGCGCTTGACCGCATCGCGGGTCATCGCCTTGGGATGCGGGGTCAGCAGGTAGGCGTAGGCCTGGTGATGCGAGCGCCCGACGCGGCCACGCAGCTGGTGCAGCTGGGCCAGGCCGAACTTGTCGGCGCGCTCGATGATGATGGTGTTGGCGCTCGGGATGTCGATGCCGGTCTCGATGATGGTCGAGCACACCAGCACGTTGAAGCGCTTGTGATAGAAGTCCGACATGCGCCGCTCCAGGCTGCGCTCCGGCAACTGGCCGTGGGCGACACCGACATTGGCCTCCGGCACCAGCTCCGCGATGCGCGCGGCGCTCTCCTCGATGGTCTTGACCTCATTGTGCAGCACGTAGACCTGCCCACCGCGCAGCAGCTCGCGCAGGATGGCTTCCTTGACCACGCCGTCATTGCGCTGCTGGACGAAGGTCTTCACCGACAGGCGGCGCGCCGGCGGCGTGGCGATGATGGACAGGTCGCGGATGCCGCTCATCGCCATGTTCAGCGTGCGCGGAATCGGCGTGGCAGTCAGGGTCAGGATGTCGACCTCGGCGCGCAGGCTCTTGAGGCGCTCCTTCTGGGAGACGCCGAAGCGGTGCTCCTCATCGATGATCAGCAGCCCCATGTTGGGCAGCTCCAGCGATTTGGAGAGCAGCTTGTGAGTGCCGATCACGATATCGGCCTGGCCGTTCCTGATGCGCTCGAGCGAGGCTTCCTGGCCCTTGCCGCTGGTGAAGCGCGAGAGCAGGGCGATCTCCACCGCGGTGTCGGCGAAGCGATCGCGGAAGTTGTCGTAGTGCTGCTGGGCGAGCAGGGTGGTGGGCACCAGCACCACCACCTGGCGGCCGGAATTGACGGCGAGGAAGGCGGCGCGCATCGCGACTTCCGTCTTGCCGAAGCCGACATCGCCACATACCACGCGGTCCATCGGCTGGGGCGCGCACATGTCCTGGATCACCGCGCCGATGGTCTGCGCCTGGTCCGGCGTTTCCTCGAAGGGGAAGCTGGCCGCGAAGCGTGCGTAGTCCTCGGCGGGGAAGTCACAGGCATGGCCGACACGCGCCTCGCGGCGTGCATAGACATCCAGCAGCTCGGCGGCGGTATCGCGGATCTTCTCGGCGGCCTTGCGCTTGGCCTTCTCCCATTGCTCGGAGCCCAGTTTGTGCAGCGGCGCCAGCTCGTCACTGGCCCCGGAATAGCGCGAGATCAGGTGCAGGCTGTCCACCGGCACGTAGAGCTTGGCGCCATCGGCGTATTCGAGCGCGAGGAACTCGGCCTCCTGACCCCCGGCGTTGATGGTCTCCAGCCCCAGATAGCGGCCGACGCCGTGGGTGTGGTGTACCACCGGCGCACCTTCACGCAGCTCCGAGAGGTGACGCACGGCCAGCTCGTTGTCATCGGTGGCGCGCGCCTGGCGGCGGCTCTGACGTACCACTTCGCCGTAGAGCTCGGTCTCGGTGATGACCACCAGCCCCTTGTGGCTGTCGCTGCCATCGCTGGACAGCGCATCTTCTGCCTGTGCGCTGGCCACCCAGGTGCCATGCGTCAGGCCACCGACGGTCAGGCCGACGGCGGCTGGGCTATCCACGAAGTGCTCGAAGCTTGCGAAGTCATCCAGGCTGCGCAGCCCGAAACCGCGCAGCAGCGGGGTGAGCTGCTCCTCGACGACTTCGCGGCGGCCCTGGGTCTCGGCGACGAACAGTACGCGCTGGGCGTGCTCACCGTTCAGGCGTTGTTTCAGGAAGCTGGCCAGGGCCTGGGTCGGGTCGGCGCTGCGCGCATCGATGGCCAGGCTTGGCAGTGTCTGGTGGCCGAACTCGATGGCGTGGGCATTGGGCTCGCGCACCAGCTCGATGCGTTCATGCTGCTTGATCAGGCCCAGCAGCTCATTGACCGGCACGAAGGCGCGGTGCGGTGGCAGCAGCGGGCGTGTCGGGTCGACGCCCAGATTGGCGTAGCGGGTGGTGATGGCGTCCCAGTGGCTCTCGGCCGCTTCGCGCACGCCGGGCAGCATGGCGATACGCAGCTCGTCGCCCATGTGATCAAAGAGCGTCGCGGTCTCGTCGAAGAACAGCGGCAGGTACTGCTCGAGCCCCGGCGAGGGGATGCCCTTGATGGCGTCGTTGTAGAGAATGCACTGGCGCGGGTCGACGTCGAACAGCGTCTCGAAGCCCTCGCGGAAGCAGGCGATGGCGCCGCGCGTCAGCGGATATTCATGCGCAGGCAGAATCTCGATCGCCTCGACCTTGTCGCCACTACGCTGGGTGTCAGGGTCGAAGGCGCGCAGGGTGTCGATCTCGTCATCGAACAGGTCGATGCGCAGCGGCTGCTCGCTGCCCATGGGGAACAGGTCGATCAATGCGCCGCGCAGGGCGTATTCGCCCGGCTCGTAGACCGTCTCCACCGCGCGGTAACCGGCTCGCGACAGGCGTGAGCGGAAGTCCTCGCGATTGAGGATGTCGCCCTTGGCGAGACTGAAGACCTGGCCTGCGATGTAATCCACCGGCGCGAGGCGCTGCATCAGGGTGTTGACCGGCACCGGCACGATGGCGCGGCGGCTGGTCTGCAGGGTGCGCAGGGTGCGCAGACGCTCCGAGACGATGTCCTGGTGCGGCGAGAAGCTGTCGTAGGGCAGCGTTTCCCAATCGGGGAAGGGCAGCAGGCGCTCGGGGTGGCGCGTATAGAAGCGCAGGTCGGCTTCCAGGCGCTGGGCGCTGGCGGTGTCCGGCGTGATGACCATCAGCGGCGCTTCATCGGCATCGGCCAGGCGCGCCAGCGCCAGCGCCGCGGCGCTGGGGTCATTGAGCATCCAGAAGGTGGTTTCGCGGCGCGAGCGCGGCAACGGGGGCGTCAGCGGAGTCTCGAACATGGGCTCTGGTGTCTTGTGTCCTGGGCTTGGGCGCAACGCCTTGCGGCGTTCACGGCACGGGATGACGTCACGGGCAGGGCCCGAGTGAATAAGGTGCTGGGTCAGTCGCTCGCGGTGAGCGGCCCACGCATGCAGATGACGCTGAGCGACTCATGGGCGCAAGGCAGTCTCTCGGGTGCACGGCACATTGGTGAGCGCGCGGCACACTCAGGAGAGCAACAAGGCAGGCGCGCTTCAACGCAAGCTGTCGCAGCGCAAGGGGCTGCAACGTCAGTCGCCGCCATGAAAGGAGTCGCGCTTGATCATAGCAAGTCAGTCGCTATATGGGGGCAAGTGATACGCTTTTCAGCACCGTGGACGCAGATGGCCGAGCGTGGGATGGGGGAAACGCTTTTGTAGTCAAATCGTTGATTCTGTAGCACTACTACCCTGCGTGCGACCATCCTTTCATTGTGGTGCATAGCCGCGTTACGCATACTCAGCTGGCCTTGTCCGGCGTCGCCAAGCGCTCGGTGACGACCATCATTATTTGCCCGCACGTGAGAGGATGCACCCGTGAGCCAAGAGAATCTCGAAGCCTGTTTCAAGCAGTGGCAGGACAATGAAGCCCTCGCGGAGCAGATGATCCCGCTGTTGGGAGATCTCTACCGCCGCTTCAACGTCGTGCCCTCCATCTACGGGCGTTCGCTGATCAATCGCTCGATGGTGCGCATCCTCAAGAACCACCGTTGGGTGCGCAAGGCCGAAGGCGTCGAGCTGTCAGTGGAAGATACCTTCCCGCTGGTGCGCGCGATGATCGAGCTCAACCTGGGCCCGGCCCACGTCGACATCGGCAAGCTGGCCGTCGCCTTCAAGCGCTCTGACGAGACGGACATCACCGCCTTCCTCAAGCGTGAGCTGGCCGACATCGTCGGTGGCTACGTCGAAGGCGGCATGGGCGGCGACCCGAAGGACGTCGTCCTGTATGGCTTCGGGCGTATCGGCCGCCTGTTGGCGCGCATCATGATCGAGAAGGCCGGCGGCGGTAACCTGCTGCGCCTGCGCGCCATCGTGGTGCGTGGCAGCAAGGATGATCTGGAAAAGCGGGCCAGCCTGCTGCGTCGCGACTCGGTGCACGGTCCCTTCGAGGGCAGCATCACCGTTGATGAAGAAAACTCGGCGCTGATCGTCAATGGCAACTACATCAAGATCATCTACGCCAATTCGCCCACCGAGATCGATTACACCGCGCACGGCATCGACAACGCCATCGTGGTCGACAACACCGGCAAGTGGCGCGACGAAGCGGGCCTGGGTCAGCACCTGGAGTGCAAGGGCGTGGCCAAGGTGCTGCTGACGGCGCCGGGCAAGGGCGATCTCAAGAACATCGTCTACGGCGTCAACCACACCGACATCAGCGATGATGACCGCATCATCTCCGCGGCCTCCTGTACCACCAACGCCATCGTGCCGGTGCTGAAGGTGCTGCACGACGAGTACGGTGTCAGCCAGGGTCACGTCGAGACGGTGCACTCCTACACCAACGACCAGAACCTGATCGACAACTTCCACAGTGGTGATCGTCGTGGCCGTGCCGCGGCCCTCAACATGGTGTTGACCGAGACCGGTGCCGCCAAGGCCGTCGCCAAGGCGCTGCCGGAGCTTTCCGGCAAGCTGACCGGCAACGCGATCCGTGTGCCGACGCCCAATGTCTCGATGGCGATCCTCAACCTGACGCTGAACACCGCAAGCGACGCCGAGCGCATGAACGACTTCCTGCGCACCGCCTCGCTGCATTCCTCGCTGCAGAAGCAGATCGACTACGTCGATTCCTGTGAAGTGGTGTCCTCGGACTTCGTCGGCAACCGCCATTCCGGCATCGTCGATGGCCAGGCGACCATCGTCACCGACAAGCAGGCCGTCGTGTACGTGTGGTACGACAACGAGTTCGGTTACAGCTGTCAGGTGGTGCGTATTCTGCAGCACATGTCCAACGTGCGTTTCAGCTACTTCCCGACGCGCTGAGTCAATGCGCCGCGTCTGTGGCGTGACTTGCAAAAAATTGAAATAAATACCTGCTGTTACAACGCCCCCGCCCTCAATGATGGCGGGGGCGTTGGCGTTTTCGGCGTGTGCACCACTTTAGTGTCGTATGGTCTTTCCGGCCTCGCATCTTTATAATGAGCCGGATTTTTTTGGGCCGGTCCAATCTCTGGGCTACACCTCCAACCGTCTGATAAGAAAAGCATTCACATTGCCTGATACGCGAAAATCGCGAGGTTGCCTGGTCAATTATCGGCCTCGAGGCGTATCTACGATGGGTGATCTTTCCTGAACAACATCAGATCCGACAATTGGGCGAGTCTATGATCGAAGTCAAACGTGGCCTGGATCTCCCCATCGCCGGGGCGCCGGAGCAGCGTATCGAGGATGCGCAGCCCGTTCGTCGCGTAGCGATCCTGGGTGTTGACTACGTCGGCATGAAGCCGACGATGGAAGTCCGTGAAGGGGACAAGGTGAAGCAGGGGCAACTCCTGTTCACTGACAAGAAGACCCCGGGCGTCCGTTACACCGCGCCTGCTGCCGGTACTGTGGTCGAGATCAATCGTGGCGAGAAGCGCAAGCTTCTGTCCGTGGTCATCGAGATCGACGCGCAGGGCGAAGCTGTGGAATTCACTGCACATGGCGACGCCGCCATTGCAGGTCTCGAACGTCAGGTCGTGGTCGACCAGCTGGTCGAGTCCGGCCTGTGGACGGCGCTGCGTACCCGCCCGTTCTCGCGCGTGCCGGCGCTGGATGCCAAGCCGGCAGCCATCTTCGTCACCGCCATCGATACCCACCCGCTGTCCGCGGATCCGGCCGTGGTGCTCAAGGGCCAGGAAGCCGCTTTCCGTCAGGGTCTCGTCGCACTGACGCGGCTGACCGAAGGCAAGGTGTTCCTGTGCCAGGCACCGGGTGCTGATATCCCGGGTGGCGACGTCTCCGGTGTGGTCAGCGAGTCCTTCAAGGGCCCGCACCCGGCGGGTCTGCCGGGCACGCACATCCATCACCTCGCACCGGTCAGCCTGCAGCGTCAGGTCTGGCATGTCGGTTATCAGGATGTGGTCGCCATCGGTACGCTGCTGGCGGAAGGGCGCCTGGACACCACGCGCGTCATCGCCGTCGGTGGCCCGCGTGCCACCAAGCCGCGTCTGCTGCGCACCCGTCTGGGCGCCAGCACCGAAGAGCTGCTCAAGGGCGAAGTCGAGCAGCCGGAAGACACGCGTGTCATCTCCGGTTCGGTGTTCTCCGGCCTGACCTGTGAAGGGGCGCTGCGTTTCGTCAGCCGCTACCACAATCAGGTGAGCCTGCTCGAGGAGGGCAACAAGCGTGCCTTCATGGGCTGGCTGTCGATGGGCGCCAAGCGTCACTCGGTGCTGGGTATCTACCTGTCGAAGCTGACCGGCCTGACCGACTACCGCCCGAACACCTCCACCAACGGCTCCGAGCGTGCCATGGTGCCGGTGGGCGCGTACGAGGCGGTCATGCCGCTGGACATTCTGCCGACGCAGCTGCTGCGTTCGCTGATCGTGGGTGATATCGAGACCGGCATGCAGCTTGGCTGCCTGGAGCTTGATGAAGAGGACCTCGCGCTGTGCACCTACGTGTGCCCGGGCAAGTACGAGTACGGTCCCATCCTGCGTGACAACCTCACCACGATCGAGAAAGAGGTCTGATGATGGGCATTCGACAGACTCTGGATAACCTGGAGCCGCACTTCCACAAAGGTGGCAAGTACGAGAAGTTCTACGCGCTCTACGAAGCCGTGGACACCATTTTCTATGCGCCGGCGAGCGTCACGCGCAGCACCACCCATGTGCGCGATGGCATCGACCTGAAGCGCATCATGATCACGGTCTGGATGTGTACCTTCCCGGCCATGTTCTTCGGCATGTACAACGCCGGTCTACAGGCCAACGAGGCCATCGCTGGCGGTTACAGCGCACTGGGCGGCTGGCGTGAAGCCATCGTCATGCTGCTGGCGGGTAGCCACGATGCCGGCAGCGTGTGGGCCAACTTCATACTGGGGGCCACCTACTTCCTGCCCATCTATCTGGTGACCTTCGCGGTCGGCGGGTTCTGGGAAGTGCTGTTCGCGATGCGTCGCGGCCACGAGGTCAACGAAGGCTTCTTCGTCACCTCGGTGCTGTTCGCCCTGACACTGCCGGCGACCATTCCGCTGTGGCAGGTCGCGCTCGGTATCACCTTCGGTGTAGTGATCGGCAAGGAAGTCTTCGGCGGTACCGGCAAGAACTTCCTCAACCCGGCACTGTCCGGCCGTGCCTTCCTGTACTTCGCCTACCCGGCCAGCATTTCCGGCGACGCGGTATGGGTGCCGGCGGATGGCTTCACCGGTGCGACCGCGCTCTCCACTGCCGCGCAGGATGGCATGGGTGCCCTGATGCAGCAGATGAGCTGGACCGACGCCTTCCTCGGCTTCATTCCGGGCTCGGTGGGTGAGGTCTCCACACTGGCGATCTTCCTCGGCGCCGCAGTGCTGCTGTGGACGCGTATCGCCTCGTGGCGAATCATGCTGGGCGTCCTGCTGGGCATGATCGCGACCTCGGCGCTGTTCAATGCCATCGGCAGCGACACCAATGCCATGTTCGAGATGCCGTGGTACTGGCACATGGTCATCGGCGGCTTCGCCTTCGGTATGGTCTTCATGGCCACCGATCCGGTCTCCGCGTCCATGACCAACAAGGGCAAGCTGGTATTCGGTGCACTGATCGGCGTGATGACCGTGCTGATCCGTGTCGCCAACCCGGCCTTCCCGGAGGGCATCATGCTGGCGATCCTGTTCGCCAACCTGTTCGCTCCGCTGATCGACCACTTCGTCGTGCAGGCCAACATCAAGCGCCGCGTCAAGCGCGAGACTGCCGGCATCGCGAACGAGGAGACCGTCTGACATGGCCAGCAACAACTCCATCAAGAAAACCCTCGGCGTCGCGCTCGGGCTGTGCATCGTCTGCTCGGTGGTGGTTTCCACCGCAGCGGTCGTGCTGCGTCCGATGCAGATGACCAATGCCGAGCTGGACCGCAAGAGCAACATCCTCGCGGTCGCCGAGCTGCTGCAACCGGGCGAAGACATCGGTCAGCAGTTCCGTGACAAGGTCACCGCCAAGGTGGTGGACCTGGATTCCGGTGAATACGTCGACGACATCGACCCGGAAAAGTACGACCAGGCCAAGATGTCCAAGGACCCGGCCACCTCACGCACCCTGTCTGGCGACGAAGACCTGCCGAGCATCAAGCGTCGTGAGCAGTACTCCGTGGTCTACCTGGTCGGTGATGTCGAGCAGCCGGACGAGATCATCGTCCCGGTGCGCGGCAACGGCCTGTGGTCAATGATGTACGGCTATCTGGCACTGAAGGGTGACGGCAACACCGTGGTCGGTCTCTCCTTCTACCAGCAGGGCGAAACTCCGGGGCTTGGCGGCGAAGTCGACAACCCGAAGTGGAAGGCCCAGTGGGATGGCAAGAAGATCTATCCCGAAGGCAGCATGGACCCGGAAGTGCACCTGAAGAAGGGCGGCGTGAATCCGTCTTCTCCGGATGCCAAGTACCAGGTCGATGCGCTGTCAGGGGCTACCCTGACCAGCAACGGCGTGACCAACCTGTTGCAGTTCTGGATGGGTGAGAATGGCTTCGCCAAGTACCTGACCCAGTTCCGTGACGTCAAAGGAGCGTAATGATGGCAGCCGAAACTCCTAAAGGTGTCCTGACGACGCCGATCTTCAAGAACAACCCCATCGCGCTGCAGATCCTAGGTATCTGCTCCGCGCTGGCGGTGACCAACTCGATGAACACCGCCCTGATCATGGGTATCGCGGTGTGCCTGGTGACAGCGTTCTCCAGCATGTTCATCTCGTTGATCCGCAATCACATCCCGTCGTCCATCCGCATCATCGTGCAGATGACGATCATTGCCTCGCTGGTCATCGTGGTCGACCAGTCGCTGAAGGCTTTCGCCTTCGAGACGTCCAAGCAGCTGTCGGTCTTCGTCGGTCTGATCATCACCAACTGCATCGTGATGGGTCGCGCTGAAGCCTACGCCATGCAGAATGGCCCGACGATGAGCTTCATCGACGGTATCGGCAACGGTCTCGGCTACACCGTGATCCTGCTGGTGGTCGGCTTCGTGCGTGAGCTGTTCGGTTCCGGCTCCCTGTTCGGCGTGACCATCCTGCAGACCGTCAACGACGGTGGCTGGTACATCCCGAACGGCCTGATGCTGCTGCCGCCGTCCGCGTTCTTCGTCATCGGTCTGTTCATCTGGGTGCTGCGCAGCATCTACCCGGAGCAGGTCGAGAAGGCGGAGTACAAGATTACCGCCAACACCAAGATCAAGGAGGCTGTGTAACATGTTCGAACACTATCTGAGCCTGTTCATCAAGGCCGTGTTCGTCGAGAACATGGCACTGGCCTTCTTCCTGGGCATGTGTACCTTCCTGGCGGTGTCCAAGAAGATCCAGTCCGCGATCGGTCTGGGCGTGGCCGTCATCGTCGTGCTGGCGGTGACCGTCCCGGTCAACAACCTGATCCTGAACTACCTGCTGCGTGAAGGCGCGCTGACCTGGACGGGTCTGGAAGGGGCGGAAAGCATCGACCTGTCCTTCCTGGGCTACCTGTCCTACATCGGCGTCATCGCGGCGATCGTCCAGATCCTCGAGATGTTCCTCGACAAGTTCGTGCCGGCGCTCTACAACGCGCTGGGCGTGTTCCTGCCGCTGATCACGGTCAACTGCGCCATCCTCGGTGCGGCCCTGTTCATGGTGCAGCGTGACTACACCTTCGGTGAGTCCGTCATCTATGGCGTGGGTGCCGGCTTCGGTTGGGCACTGGCCATCGCTGCACTGGCCGGTATCCGCGAGAAGCTCAAGTACTCTGACGTGCCGGCTGGCCTGCAGGGGCTGGGCATCACCTTCATCACCGTTGGCCTGATGTCGCTGGGCTTCATGTCCTTCTCCGGCGTCCAGCTGTAACGCAACCGAGCATAAGGAAATCGAAATGGTAGATACCTCCATCATCGTGCTCGGCGTCGTCATGTTCACCGTGGTCGTTATCGGCCTGGTGCTCGTGATTCTCGCGGCACGCAGCAAGCTGGTCTCGAGTGGTGACGTCCAGATCGAGATCAACAACGACCCCGCCAACACCCTGACGACCCAGGCCGGCGGCAAGCTGCTGCAGACCCTGGCCGCCAACGGCATCTTCCTGTCCTCCGCCTGTGGTGGCGGTGGCTCCTGTGCCCAGTGCAAGTGCCGGATCTCGGAAGGCGGCGGTTCCATCCTGCCGACCGAAGAATCCCACTTCACCATGGGTGAGAAGAAGGAAGGCTGGCGCCTGTCGTGCCAGGTCCCGGTCAAGCAGGACATGAAGATCGAAGTGCCGGAAGAGATCTTCGGCGTGAAGAAGTGGGAAACCACCGTCACCGCCAACCCGAACGTCGCGACCTTCATCAAGGAGCTGAACCTGCAGCTGCCGGAAGGCGAGGAAGTCAACTTCCGCGCCGGTGGTTACGTGCAGCTGGAAGCGCCGGCCTACGACATCAAGTTCTCCGACTTCGACATCGAAGAGGAGTATCGTGGTGACTGGGAGAAGTTCGGTCTGTTCAACGTTCAGCACAAGAACGAAGAGCCGGTCATCCGCGCTTACTCCATGGCGAACTATCCGGAAGAGTACGGCATCCTGAAGTTCAACATCCGTATCGCCACTCCGCCGCCAAATTCCCAGCATCCGCCGGGTCTGATGTCCACCTACGTCTTCTCGCTGAAGCCGGGTGACAAGGTGACCGTGATGGGGCCGTTCGGTGAGTTCTTCGCCAAGGACACCGACGCCGAGATGGTCTTCATCGGTGGTGGTGCCGGCATGGCGCCGATGCGCAGCCATATCTTCGATCAGCTCAAGCGTCTGAATTCCAAGCGCAAGATGTCGTTCTGGTACGGTGCGCGCTCCATGCGCGAGTCGTTCTACAACGAGGAATACGACAAGCTGGCCGAAGAGAACGAGAACTTCGAATGGCACCTGGCGCTGTCCGATCCGCAGCCTGAGGACAACTGGGAAGGCCCGACGGGCTTCATCCACAATGTCCTGTACGAAAACTACCTCAAGGACCACCCGGCGCCTGAGGATTGCGAGTACTACATGTGCGGGCCGCCCATGATGAACGCCGCCGTCGTCAAGATGCTCACCGACATGGGTGTAGAGCCGGAGAACATCCTGCTCGATGACTTCGGTGGTTGATCGATGATGTCACGCGTCGCAAGACGACTGGCAGGGCCGGCCCTCATGGGGCTGGCCCTGCTGGTTGCAGGCTGTGAAAATTCCAGCAACCCTGAGTTGCATCGCTTCGCCGGCCCCATCTTCGGCACCGGGTTCCATGTCACGGTGGCTGCGGACCTGGACGCCGATGAGGTGGCGTCGCTCAAGCAGGCGAGCCTCGAGGCGCTCGACAAGGTCGACTGGCAGATGTCGACCTACAAGGACGCCTCGGAGCTCTCGAAGCTCAATCAGGCGCCGCTGGATACGCCGATCACGCTGTCGGATGGCCTGGCGCAGGTGCTGGCCGAGTCGCAGGATATCGGCAAGCGCTCCGACGGGGCCTTCGATATCACCGTCGGCCCGGCCGTCAATCTGTGGGGCTTCGGCCCGGATGAGCGTCTCGACAAGGCGCCGAGCGATGAACAGATCGCGCAGGCGCTCGAGAAGGTCGATCATCTGGCGCTGGAGCTCGATGGCAATACGGTGATCAAGCGCAAGCCGGTGTATGCCGACCTGTCGGGGATCGCCAAGGGTTATGGGGTGGACAGAGTCGCCGATGTGCTCGAGGCCAATGGCATCGAGAACTATCTGGTCGAAGTCGGTGGCGAGATCCGCGTCAAGGGTGAGAAGCCCGGCCACAAGCCGTGGCGGATCGCCATCGAAGCGCCGAAGTCCTTCGAGCGCTCGGTGCAGCGGATCATCGATCCCGGCAATGCTGCGGTTGCCACCTCCGGTGATTACCGCAACTATTTCGAGCAGGACGGCGTACGTTACTCGCACACGATCGATCCACGTACCGGTCGACCGATCCAGCACAGTCTGGCCTCGGTCACCGTGATCACGCCGGATTGCGCGAGTGCGGACGCCTGGGCCACGGCACTCAATGTGCTGGGCGCCGAGAAGGCAATGACGATCGCAATTCGCGAGAACATTGCCGCCTATTTCATTGTCAAAACGGATGATGGCTTCAAACAGTCCTGGAGTCCGGCATTCGCGCCCTACCTGAAGGACGCGCCGGCGACAGGCGACATGAAGCCCGCAGATGAAGCCGGCGCCTGAGCCCGGTCTATCGAGAGCCGGTCTATCGAGAGCCGGTCTATTGAGAGCCGGTCTGCCAAGAGCCGGTCTGCCGAGAGGTAGCCGGCCGGGCTTTCTCATCTGCCATCTGTCGAGACACGCCTCCGACAGGGTCGGGTGCTCGGATTGCATGGCATCTTCTGGATGCTGTCCTGAATGATCCACAGGATCGACAGGGGGCAAGCTGCGCTGAGGCCGACCCGCGCGAGAGGTTCACAATGGGGCCATGCCCCGGGAGGAATGACATGACGATCTGGTTACTGGTATTCGCCGCGATGTTGCTGCTGATTGGCGTGATGGCCGTCGGTGTTCTGATGGGCCGCAAGCCGATCGCAGGCTCCTGCGGTGGTCTCAACAACCTCGGGCTCAAGGATGGCTGTGACATCTGTGGCGGCAAGGACGAGGAGTGCGAGAAGGAGCAGGATCGCCAGCGTCTGATGGCAGAGAGTGGCGGCAAGCCGGCCAGCGATCTGGCCTACGACGCCGCACGTCGCTGATTTCTGCTCTGATGGCTCAGAGCCCGCCGGCCGCAAGGCCTGCTACCGGCCCTGACATGGCAGTGTCACCGCGAGGTGAGACCGTACGTGTCAGGGCCGGTCTACGAACAATCAAGGAGCAAAGCGAGTCTCATGGCAGTCTATAACTACGATGTCGTCGTGATCGGTACCGGTCCGGCAGGGGAAAGCGCGGCAGTCAACGCGGCCAAGCATGGCAAGCGTGTCGCCGTGATCGAGGCTCAGTCTTCCGTGGGCGGCAACTGCACCCACAAAGGCACCATCCCTTCCAAGGCGCTGCGCCACGCGGTCAAGCAGATCATCGAGTTCAACACCAATCGCATGTTCCGCGATATCGGCGAGCCGCGCTGGTTCTCCTTCCCCAAGGTGCTGGAGCGTTCACGCCGCACTATCGAGCAGCAGGTCGAGATGCGTACGCGCTTCTACGCCCGCAATCGCATCGATGTGTTCTTCGGTACCGCGCGCTTCAAGGACGAGCACACCGTCGTGGTGCGCGATGCCCATGAAGGGGTCGAGGAGCTGCACGCGGAGAAGGTCGTGATCGCCACCGGCTCGCGTCCCTACCGCCCGGCGGACGTCAACTTCCGCCACCCGCGCATCTACTGCTCCGACACCATCCTGGGGCTGTCACACACGCCGCGTACGCTGATCATCTACGGCGCCGGTGTCATCGGCTCCGAGTACGCTTCGATCTTCTCCGGCCTTGGCGTCAAGGTCGACCTGATCGATACGCGTGATCGTCTGCTGTCCTTCCTGGATAACGAGATTTCCGACGCGCTGTCCTACCACCTGCGCAATAACGGCGTGCTGGTGCGTCACAACGAGGAATACGATCGCATCGAGGGCGACGAGTCCGGCGTGGTCGTGCACCTCAAGTCCGGCAAGAAGCTGCGTGCTGACGCCTTCCTGTGGGCCAACGGCCGCACCGGCAACACCGACAGCCTCGGCCTCGAGAATGTCGGCCTGCAGGCCAACGGCCGCGGCCAGCTGACCGTCGATGATCAGTACCGCACCGAGCTGGACCACGTCTATGCGGTGGGTGATGTGATCGGCTGGCCGAGCTTGGCATCCGCCGCCTACGATCAGGGCCGCTTCGCCTCAGCCAACCTGCTGGGGGAAGAGTTCAAGTTCGTCAATGAGGTGCCGACCGGCATCTATACCATCCCCGAGATCAGCTCGGTGGGGCGTGGCGAGTCCGAACTGACCGAGGCGCGCATCCCCTACGAAGTGGGGCAGGCGTTCTTCAAGGACACCGCCCGCGCCCAGATCACCGGCGATACCGTCGGCATGCTCAAGATCCTGTTCCATCGCGATACGCTGGAAATCCTCGGCATCCACTGCTTCGGTGACCAGGCGTCCGAGATCGTGCACATCGGTCAGGCCATCATGCAGCAGAAGGGTGAGGCGAATACGCTCAAGTACTTCGTCAACACCACCTTCAACTACCCGACCATGGCGGAAGCCTATCGGGTCGCTGCCATGAATGGACTCAACCGTCTGTTCTGAGCGGCGGGGGCCTCGCACCCGCTGACTTGAAGGCACAGCACAAGGCCCCGACATCATTGATGTCGGGGCCTTGTGGTTGTCGGGCTCCCAACTGGGAAACCTTGTTGATGAGCCTTGAGGAAATGACGCATGCAGGATGATTCGCAGCAACACGACACTCGCCAGTCGGGCACGCAGTCACGCGAGACACTGCAGGATGATCCAGCCTCGGACCTCATGCTGCGCCTCGGCCATGAGGAGCTGATCATCCATCGCCGTTATGAGCTGGCCAGCATCATCAATGAGCTGGTGCTGGGCCTGCTGTTCACGATCGGCAGCGTGTGCTTCTTCTGGGAAGAGTGGATGACACTGGGAATCTGGCTGTTCGTGATCGGCTCGCTGCAGCTGACGCTCAAGCCGGTGATTCGCCTGGCGCGCCGCATGCACCTCAAGCGGATGCCCGAATCGGCGCTGGACCTCTAGCAGGCGGCTTCACGGCCTGACTGTCTCACCGGCTCTCTGGCTCACCGGCGCTCTGGCTCTCTTGCTCTCTTGCTCTCTTGCTCCGGAGATCAGCGATAGCGATGCACGCGCAGACTCTTGAGGAAGGGCGTGTCCTCGATGCGCACGTCGCCGCGGCGGGCACGTGTGCGCTCGGTGGGCGGCGTCGGGCTTGGCTGGTTGAGTGCAGGCAGGCGCAGGTCATCATGCGGCAGGAACAGCGGCAGAGAGACATTCAGCGCGCGGCGCGTGCGTAGCTCACCGTCTTCGCGCATCACCGGCTCACGGTAGAACAGGTTGGCGCGCATCAGCGGTGCCTGGGGCTGGATGCGGGCCAGAATCTCATCCGATGGCAAGCCAGCGAGCAGCTTGAGCTGCAGGCGTACGTGCTTGGCCTCGGTATCCAGCTTCATCAGCAAGGCTTCACACTCCGCCACGCTGACGCGCTGGATCGAACGCCCGGAGCTGTACCAGGCGAAGCGCACCCGCGCCACCGGTGCCTCTGCCACTGGCACTCGCCGCCAGCACTGCTTGAGATGCAGGCGCGCCAGGCCATCGCCCCTCAGGTGCTGATTCAGCCCCGGATGGCGGAAGGGCAGAATCGCCTTCAGTTCAGCCAGCTGGTCGGGATACTTCTCGCGCAGCTCGGCGAAGAGCTCCGCCAGCTGCTCCTTTGCCGCGTTGAGCGCTGCGACGCGCTCGATCACCGTCGGGCCTGCGGCGACGACGCCCAGATAGGGGCGGGTGACTCGGCCGTCCTGGCCATCCTGATACCACACGTCCTGCAACGCCTGGCTGAGCCATTCGCTATCGGCACTGACGCCATCCAGCCGCCAGAGTGGCGAACTCTCTTCTCTGACCGCGGTGATGACCTGATCGGCGGCACTGATCTGCGTATCGAAGGCCGCTTCTATTCTGGCCATCAACTGGTATTCGGGCATGCTCTGCGTCCTGATTGCAGCAAGGGAGACGTGATTTTTTATCGCGTTATCTTGTTTAGCCTAGCGTGACCGGGATGGCAAGTCAGACCATGGCGGCATGCGCGGACAGAAGAGGGGCTGCGAGAGGATGAATCACCCGGCATGGAGTGACGGGAGAGGACGGCTGCGCCGGCGCCGACAGACTGAAACAGAAGAGGGCGCCACGCTGGGCGCCCTCCTGTTTCTGCGGGGGTCTGTGTGATCTCGACAGGGTGCTGTTGTCAGGCCGGCACCTGCAAAAGCCCGATGGGCTCAGCGGTCGCGATAGCGCTCGGTGAGATCACCATAGGCATCGATGCGACGATCGCGCAGGTAAGGCCAGATGCGGCGCACATCTTCGCCGCGCGCCAGGTCCACTTCGACCAGCAGTTCCTCGGGCTCGGTGCCGCCATGCGCCAGCAGCTCGCCCTGAGGGCCGCAGATGAAGCTGCCGCCCCAGAACTGGATGCCTTCGCTGGCAGGTGTCGGGTCCGCTTCATGACCGACTCGGTTGGCGACGATCACCGGCACGCCATTGGCGACGCCGTGGCTGCGCTGGATCAGGGTCCAGGCATCCTTCTGGCGCGTCTGCTCGGCTTCATCGTCGCGCGGGTCCCAGCCGATGGCGGTGGGGTAGAGCAGCATCTCGGCACCGGCCAGCGCCATCAGGCGTGCGCCTTCGGGATACCACTGGTCCCAGCAGACCTGCACGCCCAGACGTCCGACCGAGGTGTCGATGGGCTCGAAGCCGCGGCGCGGGGACTGTGCGCTGGGCGCATCGCCCGGCGTGAAGTAGAACTTCTCGTAGAAGCCGGGATCATCCGGGATGTGCATCTTGCGGAAGGTGCCGACCAGGCCAGCGGCCTTGTCGAGCACCACGGCGGTATTGTGATACACGCCAGCCGCGCGGCGCTCGAAGATGGAGCCGACGATCACCAGGCCGAGTTCGGCGGCCAGACCGGCCAGTCGCTGGGTGGTCGGGCCCTCGAGGGGTTCGGCGAGATCGAAGATCTCGGTGTCTTCGGTCTGGCAGAAGTAGTGGCTGGCATGCAGCTCCTGCAGCATCACCAGCTCAGCGCCATTGGCGGCAAGGCGACGAATGGCGGCTTCGCTGGCCGCCAGGCTTGTGTCCTTGTCGGGCCAGCCCTGTTGCTGGACGACACCGACCTTGAGTGTACGGCGGGAAGCAGTCATCACAGTGCTCCTTGAGAGATGTTCGAGGTAGCCAGCGTGCCCTTGGGCAGTTGCATGGTCATGCAGTGCAGGCTGCCATGCTGGCGAATCACGGCGCGGCAATCGACCGGAATGATGTCACGCTTGGGGAAGGCGCTGGCGAGGGCCTTGAGGGCGATCATGTCGTGACGATCGGCATAGGTCGGCACCAGCACGGCCCCATTGATGATCAGGAAGTTGGCGTAGGTAGCCGGCAGGCGATGGCTGTCGTCCGGATCGAAGCAGGCATCCGGCCATGGCAGCGGCACCAGGAAGTACGGGTCGCCGTTGACGTCCTGCATGGCTTCAAGCTCGGCTTCCATCGCCTTGAGCGCCGGGTAATGCGGGTCGTCGCGATCATCGCAGCGTACATAGGCGATGGTGCGCGGGTCGCAGAAGCGCGCCAGGGTGTCGACATGGCTATCGGTGTCATCGCCTTCCAGATGACCATTGGCGAGCCACAGAACGCGTTTGACCCCGAAATCGGCCTTGAGTTGCGCCTCGACCTGGGCGCGGCTCAGGCCGGCATTGCGGTTGTCGTTGAGCAGGCAGGCCTCGGTGGTCAGCAGGGTGCCCTGGCCGTCGCTCTCGATGCCGCCACCTTCCAGAATGAAGTCGCGGCTTTCCACCGGGCTTGCGTAAGCCCCCTGCGCGGCGAGGGCGCGGGTCAGGGCATTGTCGCGGGCGGCCTCGAACTTGCCGCCCCAGCCGGTGAAGGTGTAGTCGAGCAGCACCGGCTGGCCATCACGTTCGATGGTGATGGGGCCATGGTCGCGCGTCCAGGTGTCATCCAGCGGCGCCACGAAAAGATGCAGGCGCTCGGCGGGCACGCCGAAACCGGCGAAGCGCGCGGCGAGGCGCTCGCGGGTGGCGTCATCGCTGACGCTGATCAGCACGTGCTGATAGCGGCTGATGGCGATCACCATGGCCTCGCAGGTGGCTTCGATGCTCTCGAGCATCTCGCGCCAGTCACTGTGCGGGCTGGGCCAGCTGAGCTGGATGGCGTCCTGCGGGTGCCATTCGGCGAGCAGACGGGTGGCCATGGGCATCTCCCTGATGAAGAGGTAACGATAAAGGCGCAAGCCGCAATGCCGCGGACTCGGCGCGCGATGATAGCAGAGCCATGCGCCGACGCTAGCCCTGTGGCGTCTGACGTGCACATGTCTCGCCATGCTGGCGGTTCATGTTGGCCACAGACGAAGGCTGGCAAACTGCGTTCGAATATGGCTCCATGCGCCGAGCCTGCGGAATGCGTATCATGGCCCGCGACCCTGACCCAAGGAATCGACTTCGATGCTGCTGGATCGCCTACCCTTTCTGATCGGCCTGCGCTATACCCGCGCCAAGCGCCGTAACCATTTCATTTCCTTCATTTCCTTGACCTCGATGCTGGGGCTGTCGCTGGGCGTCGCCGTGCTGATTCTGGTGCTGTCGGTGATGAACGGCTTCGACCACGAGCTGCGCACCCGCGTGCTGGGCATGGTGCCGCATGTGCGCGTCGAGGCGCGTGACAGCGTCACCGACTGGGAGACGCTGGCCGGCAAGCTGCGCGAGAAGCCGCATGTCGTCGGTGCGGCGCCCTATATCGAGCAGCAGGGCATGTTCACCACCAACGGCCGCAACAAGGGCGCGTTGGTCACCGGCATCGATCCGTCCGCGGAGGACCAGGTCTCGATCATCAGCGAGCACATGGTGCAGGGCAGCCTGGCGGATCTCACGCCCGGCAGCTGGGGCATCGTGATGGGCGAGCTGCTGGCGCGCAACCTGGGCGTCGGCGTGGGGGATCGCGTCACGTTGCTGGTGCCCGAGGCCTCCATCACGCCGGGGGGTATCTTCCCGCGCCTCAAGCGCTTCACGGTGACCGGTATCTTCAAGGTCGGCGCGGACGTCGATGCCAGCCTTGCCTACACCGATATCTCGGATATGGCCAAGCTGGCGCGCTTCAAGGAAGGCGACGTCCAGGGGGTACGCCTGAAGCTCGATGACCTGTTCAGCGCCGATCAGGTCACCCGTGACATCGTCAGTCAGCTGGGGCCGCAGTATCGCGGCATGGACTGGAAGCGCACCCACGGCAACCTGTTCGCCGCCATCCAGATGGAGAAGAACATGATCGGCCTGCTGCTGATGGTGATCGTCGCCGTCGCGGCCTTCAACATCGTCTCGACGCTGGTGATGATGGTGACGGACAAGCACGCTGACATCGCCATCCTGCGTACCCTCGGGGCCAGGCCCGGTTCCATCATGGGCATCTTCATCGTGCAGGGGCTGACCATCGGTGTGATGGGTATCATCATCGGCGCCATCGCCGGCGTGGCGCTGGCGCTGAGCGTCTCCGACATCATCGCCTGGGTGCAGTCGACCTTCGGTATCCAGTTCCTGGACCCCAACGTCTATTTCATCAGCTATCTGCCATCGCGCCTCGAGATGAGCGACATGGGCATCATCATCGGCTCCGCGCTGGTGCTGAGCTTCCTGTCGACGCTGTATCCGGCCTGGCGCGCCTCGCGCATCCAGCCGGCGGAGGTGCTGCGCTATGAGTAATCCGTCGACACCGTCTGATGCATCCATCCGTTCTGCTGCTGGAGACACCGCCATGCCGACGCCGGCTTCTGACACTCACGCGCCGGGTCAGGCCCACGGCAAGCCGATGCTGATCTGTGAGCGCCTGAGTCGCAGTTACGATGAGGGCCCGCAAGAGGTGCAGGTGCTCGACGAGCTGGAGCTGCGCGTGCATGCCGGTGAACGAGTCGCCGTCGTCGGCAGCTCCGGCTCCGGCAAGACCACGCTGCTCAACCTGCTCGGCGGTCTGGACCATCCCAGCCAGGGCATCGTGAAGGTGGCCGGCCAGCGCCTGTCCGAACTCAGCGAGTCGGCGCTGGGCAGCTTCCGCAATCAGCACATCGGTTTCGTGTATCAGTTCCACCACCTGCTGGCGGAATTCAGTGCCGAAGAGAACGTGGCGATGCCGCTGATCATCCGTGGCCACAAGCGCGCCGAGGCTGCCGTCAAGGCGCGCAAGCTGCTGGAGCGGGTCGGCATGGCGCCGCGTGCCGACCACAAGCCGGGCGAGCTGTCCGGGGGCGAGCGCCAGCGCGTCGCCATCGCGCGTGCGTTGGTGACGGACCCGAGCCTGGTGCTGATGGACGAGCCGACCGGCAACCTGGATCAGACCACGGCGGCGCGCATTCTCGAGCTGATGGATGACATCGCGCGTGAAGCGCAGGCAGCCTTCATCATCGTGACCCACGACAACGGTCTGGCCGCGCACCAGCACCGTGTGCTGCGCCTGGACGGCGGCAAGCTGCACGAGGACTGAGTCGAGCCGCTGATTGATTCACGCTAGCCAGAAAGCCAAACGCCCCGCCATCTCTCGATGGCGGGGCGTTTTTCATGCGTGCCTGTCGGCAGCGTTCAGAGCTTGTCGGTGTCCTGCTCAGCATTCTGGCGTGACGATTGCTCCTTGCTGCAACGTCTGGCGGCCAGGCGCGCCTTGCGGCGGCTGCGCCAGTTGCGCACCACCTGATAGCGCCACAAGAGGCGGACCAGCATGTTGGCCAGCAGCGCGAGGACGACGGCGCTGACCAGCGAGCCCAGCGCCAGGGCGGGCAGGATGTCTTCCAGCTGATTGGCGAACCAGGCCGCGGAGACCTGGTCCGGCATCACGCGTGCGGGCGTGTCCAGCATCCAGGCACCCACGCGGTAGGTCGCGTAGTAGACCACCGGCATGGTCAGCGGGTTGGTCACCCACACCAGACCTACCGACAGCGCGAGGTTGCAGCGCAGTGCCCAGGCGCCGAAGGCGGCCACCACCATCTGGAAGGGAATCGGCAGCAGCGCACAGAACAGCCCCACCATGCAGGCATTGGCCACAGTGCGTCGCGACAACGCCCACAGTGCGGGATCGGCGATCAGGTGATGCATGAAGCGCAGCGACTTCTTGCGCTTGAGGGCATCCGGTTCCGGCATGAGCCGCTTGAGTAGACGACGAGGCATGACTTGGCCATTTGGCATTCAACGCCGGCCATTATCCATACATGGCTACAGGACTGCCATGCTGACTGCGCAGTTATCCGGTTCGTGATCTGCAACCCGCGTGTCTCGATTCGGCACTGAGTACAGCAAAGCCCGCGCCATGCCTGACGGGCTGCGCCACGGGTGACCTTGCAAGAGGCCAGCAACATGTCAGGCGCCACCGTGAATAAATCGTCCCATCCCGCTCGATTCTGGCTGTCACCGGCCTCGCTGGCCCAGCTGCTGGCGGGGCTGGTGGCGGGAATCTGGCTGTCACGCCAGGGCGAGTGGGGCGCGGATTGGCAGTCACGCTCATCGGCAGGGCTCGGCGCGCAAGAGGGTGGGGCGCATGGCTGGGCCGCCTTCATGACGCTAAGCGACAACCTGATGTTGGCCGCCTTGCTGCTCTGCTGGCTGATGGTGGCAGGGGCCTTGGCCGCCTCTCCCACCCGTGCTTTCGAGCCCCCTGTTCCCGACGCTGAGTTACGTCGCTCTCGGCTCGGAGCCTTGAGCCTGCGGCTCTCGGCAGCGCTGGGGTTCGGGCTGGTGATCGGCCTTCTGCAGCAGCCGCTCGTGATGGCGGAGGCGCTGACGCGCCAGGAGCTGTGGCTGGAAGGCCGGGTCGAGCAGGTCAATCGCGCACTGCCGACGCCTGATGACTCGGTGCGCCTGGTGCTGCGTGTCTCGCGCTGTGATCTCTTCCAGCCAACGGAGGTGCCCAGCGCGGATGCCGGACGTCAGGCCGCCTGTCAGCGACTGCTGGATCACCGGGTCCAGCTTAGGCGCTACTGGCCACGCAAGCTGCCTCGCGATGTTGCGACACGCGAGGCGCTGGCGACTCCCTGGCAGGCCGGTGAGCGCTGGCGCATGGTCGTGCGTCTGGTGCCGCCTCATGGCGCCAGCAACCCGGCCTTCGGGCGCTCAGCGAGCCCAGCGGAGTTTGACCGTGTCGCCTGGCTATGGCGCGAAGGCATCGTCGCCACGGGTTACGTGCGCCAACTGTCCCTTGCGCAGCGCCTGGCGCCGCCAGGCGGGCTGGCAGCACTGCGCCTGCATGCCGAGCAGGCTCTGTGGCAGCGCTGCGGCGAAGGCGAGGGCGAGGCACTGGTCGACTGGCCGGGTTCGCCCTGTCGCTGGCTGGCGGCATTGACGCTGGGCAAGGTCTCGGCACTGACCCACGACGACTGGGACACGCTGAACGCCACGGGACTGACGCATCTGGCGGTGGTGTCGGGGCTGCATGTCGGATTGATGGCAAGCCTGGTGCTGGGGCTGAGTTTCGGCGTGCTGCGTCTCTGGCGACCGGGCGGATGGCGATTCAGCGTCGCGCCCTGGTGGCTTGCCTGTCTGGCGGCCTGGAGTTTCGCCTTGCTGGCAGGCCTGGCGCCGCCGGCATTGCGCGCCGCCTTGATGGTGACGGTCGGGCTTTGGATGGCGAGTGGCCGCAGCGGCCTGGGTGTGTGGCAGGTCTGGATGCTGGCGCTGATTCTGGTGCTGGGGCTGGACCCGCTGGCGCTGTGGCGACCGGGTACCTGGCTATCATTCATCGCCGTGGCGGTGTTGCTGTTGGCCTGGCAGGGCCGCTCGCGACCGCGGGGAATGCGCGGCTGGTGTCTGGCCACGTTGCGCAGCCAGTGGTTGCTGACGCTGGTCATGGGTGCGGCCCTGTTGCTTTCGCGCGGCCAGCTGTCCTAGTTGTCGCTGCCGATGAATCTGCTGATGGCGCCCTTGGTGACGCTATTGATCGTGCCGCTTGGCATGCTGGGCTGGGGGCTGTCACTGGCGGTGTTGGCCTTGCCGTGGTCACCGACTGCGCTGGCCACCGTCGGGCGGGACGCCGGCGCGCACGCGACGGAGGCCGCCTCGTTCTCGCCCCGGGCGCCCGCGCTCAGTCTGACGGTGCACGATGTCGGGCAGGGGCTGGCGCTGTCGCTGCACAGTCATCTGGCGTCGAGCGCGAGTGACTCGACAGGCGCGTCACGGCAGGTGCCGAGGCACTGGCGTTACGATCTGGGGGCGGCGTCGCGCAATGCCAGCGCTCGCTTGCCGGGGGCGCCATCCGCGGCGGGAGAGCCTATCGGCGTGATCATGAGTCACGGGGATGGCGATCACGCCGGTGGACTGCAGGCCCTGTCTGCCGAGGAGATCGCCGCCTTGTGGGTGCCGGCCGGGCAGCGGGCGCGACTGGAGCGTCAGGTAAGCTGGCTCGATGAGGTGGCAATGCGGGAGTTTGTCGCCGGGCGCAGCATCACCCTCGGTGAGCTGCAGGGCCAGCCCGTGCGCCTTGAGATGCTGTGGCCGCCAGCAGGGTTGAAGGCCCGACGTGACAACGCGCACTCCTGTGTGGTCTTGATAGCACATGGCGCGCGCCCGCTGGCGTTGCTGACCGGCGATATCGGCCAGCAGCAGGAGCGCGAGTTGCAGGCGGCGCTGCGCCAGCGCCTGGCCGGGCGCGGCTTGCCGTTGCTGGTGGTCGCCCATCACGGCAGCCGCTCCAGCAGTGGTGATGCCTGGCTTGAGAGCCTGGCGGCGCGTCACGCGATTGTCAGCGCCGGTCGCTACAATCCGCATGGTCATCCGCATCCGGACGTGGTGGAGCGTCTGGCGCGTCATGTCGAGTGTCTCTGGCATGTCGGGCTGGATGGTGCCTTGCACTGGGAGTGGTCGCCGCAGGGGGAGCGGCTGCAACCAGCGCGCAGGGCTGGCGGTATCGGAGTGAGGTGCCTTGGGGTAAAATCCGCTGAATGATCAGATGCATGGCGGATTCATACGGCCTGCGCGACAGGGATGGCGCGTGACATCTGACACGACAACAATGGTGCCCGCAGAGGCATCGAGACCAAGGGAGAGGTCACATGCTGGAAGCCTTGTACGCAGGGGGAGTCTTGATGCTCCCTATCCTCGGATGTTCCGTCGTGGCACTGGCCATCATCCTAGAGCGCCTGTGGACGCTGCGTCGTCGACGCATCGCGCCGAAGGGCCTGGGACAGCAGGTGTGTGAACTGATCAGCCAGGGACAGGTCAATGTCTACTGGCTGGAGAGTCATTCGCCGCTGGGCAACGTGCTGGCGGCGGGGCTGCGCAATGCGCGCCTGGGCAATGAGCAGGTACGCGCGCGCATGCAGGAGTCGGCCGTGGCCGTCATCCATGACATGGAACGCTTCCTGAGTCCGCTGGGCACCATCGCCGCCATCACGCCGCTTTTGGGGCTGCTGGGCACGGTGGTCGGCATGATCGACGTCTTTGCCGTGATCGTCGATGCGGGCAGCGCCGAGCGCGCCCAGGAGCTGGCCGGCGGGATTTCCCAGGCGCTGGTGACGACGGCGTCCGGCTTGACGGTGGCGATTCCGGCACTGATGTTCCATCGCTATTTCCAGCGCTGTGTCGAGGACATCACCGTCAACATGGAGGAGCAGGCAGGGCAGGTGGTGGAGTATATCTCGCACCATCAGGGCGAGCTCGGGCTGGCCGAGAGCCATGACGGCATCGACCGTCGCCCGGGCCAGCGCCCCGGCCAGGTGCCGGAGCCCCATGAGCGTCTGCCGGAAGACCTGCCGGCCTACATGCGTCGTGACGCCGATGACCCCTATGGTGGCGATGATGGCAAGGGGGCAGGTGCCGGGAGGCCGTCATGAGGTTTCCGCGTCGCCAGCGTGAGTCGGTGGAGGTCAATCTCACCCCGCTGATCGACGTGGTGTTTCTGCTGCTGATCTTCTTCATGGTCTCGACGACCTTCGATAGCCGTCGAGCGCTGGACCTCATCCTGCCGCAGTCCAGTCAGGCCAGCGCGGTAGAGCAGGCGCCCTTGATCCTGAGCATCGGGGCGGCAGGTGATTTTACGCTCGGCGAGGCAAGCCTCGGCGAGGATGAACTGGGAGCGCAACTTGCGCAGTACAAGGACCAGGCAGATCGCTTCGGGTTGATCCTCGAAGCCGATGGCCGCACGCCCCACGCCAAGGTGGTCACGGCGCTGGACGCCGCCGCTGAAGTGGGTATCACCCGTGTGCGCATCAGTACGCGTATCGGGACGGAATCATCATCACCGGATGCCCCATGAGGGCGCCGCCCAAGTCTATGGAGACCCCGTGAGTCGCGACTCCACCTGGATTCATTACCGCCGCTTGCTCGGCTACGTTCGCCCGTACTGGAAGATGTTTCTGGCCGCCGTCGTCGGCTACATCATCTACGGTGCCTCGAGTACGGCGCTGGCCGAGATGATGAAGCGCCTGATCGACGGCATTCAGAATCCTGACGCCCAGTTCAGACTGTTCCTGCCGCTGTTCGTGATCGGCATGTTCGCCGTGCGCGGCGTCGGCACCTTCCTGGGCACCTACTGCATGAGTGATGTGGCGCGCAACGTGGTGCACACCCTGCGTACCACGGTGTTCAACCACATGCTGCACTTGCCGGGGCGCTATTTCGACGAGAACTCCACCGGCCATCTCATCACACGCGTCACCTACCATGTCGAGCAGATCACCGGCGCGGCCACCAAGGCGCTGACCATCATCCTGCGCGAAGGCTTCTTCGTGCTCGGCCTGCTGGGCTATCTGTTCTGGACCAACTGGAAGCTGACACTGGTATTCATCGCGGTCACGCCGCTGATCGGCTGGGTGGTCAGCTATGCCAGCAAGCGCTTCCGCAAGCTCTCCAAGCGTATCCAGGGCTCGATGGGCGAGGTGACCCACGTGGCCTCCGAGGCGCTGTCCGGCCATCGTGTCGTGCGTACCCACGGTGCCGAGGATTACGAGAAGGCACGCTTCGCGGCGGTCAGTGAGTACAACCGAGAGCAGAAGATGAAGGAGGCGCTGACCAAGGCCACCGCCACGCCGGTCATCCAGCTGTTGATCGCCGTGGCGCTGGCCACGCTGGTGTGGCTGGCGATGGCGCCGGAACTGATGGCCGGCATGAGCGCCGGTGAGTTCGTCGGCTTCATCACCGCCGCCTCGATGATGGCCAAGCCGGTGCGTCAGTTGACCGAAGTCAACGGCGAGATCCAGAAGGGCATGGCGGCCTCGGAAGAACTGTTCGGCCTGCTGGATACGCCGGCAGAGCCGGACAACGGCACCCTGGTGCCCGAGGGTCGCCTCGAGGGCCGTGTGCGCTTCGACAATGTCCACTTCCGCTATGCAGACCATCAGCCGGAGGTGCTCAAGGGCATCGATCTGGAGGTGAAGCCGGGGCAGATGGTCGCCATCGTCGGGCGTTCGGGGTCGGGCAAGTCGACATTGATGAGCCTGTTGCCGCGCTTCTACGCGCCGACCACCGGCCGCATCCTGATCGATGATGTCGCCATCGAGGACTACAAGCTGCGCCCGATGCGTCAGCAGATCGCGCTGGTCTCGCAGAATGTCACCCTGTTCAATGCCGACCTGACCGCCAACATCGCCTACGGCACCGGCGAGGTCGACAAGGCGCGGGTGGAAGAGGCGGCGCGTGCGGCCTATGCCCACGAATTCATCGAGCGCATGAGCGAAGGCTACGACACCATCGTCGGCGACAACGGCGTGATGCTCTCCGGTGGTCAGCGCCAGCGTATCGCCATCGCGCGTGCCATCTACAAGGACTCGCCGATTCTGGTGCTGGATGAGGCCACCTCGGCGCTGGATACCGAATCCGAACGCTATATCCAGCGCGCGCTGGAAGAAGTGTGTCAGGGCCGGACCACCTTCGTGATCGCCCACCGCCTGTCCACCATCGAGAAGGCGGACCGCATCCTGGTGATGGATGATGGCGAGATCATCGAAGACGGCACCCACGAATCATTGATTGCTCAGGAAGGTGCTTATGCCGCGCTGCATCGCATCCAGTTCCGGGAGACGGCAGACGCATGAGTGAACGACTGGTAGACGCCTGGTATCGCGGCGCCGGCTGGCTTCATCTGCTGCGCCCGCTGGAACATGTCTACAAGAATGTGGTGGCGCGCAAGCGCAATGCCTATCTCACCGGCAAGCGTGAGGTCTGGAAGGCGCCGGTGCCGGTGATCGTGATCGGCAACATCACCGTCGGTGGTACCGGCAAGTCGCCGCTGGTCGCCTGGCTGGGGCGCTGGTTGAGCGAGCAGGGCTGGCGCCCTGGCATCATCTCGCGCGGCTACGGCGGGCATTCGCCGCGCTACCCCCTCTACGTGCAGGCCGATACCGATCCCCAGCATGCCGGCGATGAGCCGGTGATGCTGGCTCAGCAGACCGGCCTGCCGGTGGCGGTCGACCCGGATCGCCCGAGTGCAGCCCGGCGCCTGATTGCCGCCGGCTGCGACATTCTGCTCTCCGATGATGGTCTGCAGCATCATGCGCTGGGGCGCGATATCGAGCTGGTGGTCGTGGACGGTGAACGCGCCTTCGGCAATCAGCGTTGCCTGCCCGCCGGGCCGCTGCGCGAGCCGTTGTCGCGCCTCGCCAGTGTCGATGCGGTGATCTCCAACGGTGTCATCGACTGCTCGCGCCTGCCGGTGGAATCGCATTGCATGAAGCTGACGCCGGTCCACTGGCGCCACCTGATCGACGACGTGCGCTATCCTGCCCACCAGCTGCCGTTCAGCGGTCAGGTGCATGCGTTGGCCGGTATCGGCAATCCGCAGCGCTTCTTCCGCACCCTGACCAACCTCGGGGTCGAGCATCTGCCGCGCCCGCTGGCGGACCACCATCGTTTCACGCCGACGGATCTGCGCTTTTCCGACAATCTGCCCGTGGTGATGACCGCCAAGGACGCCGTCAAGTGTCGCAGCTTCGCCAATGAGCGCTGCTGGGCGCTGGATGTCGAGGCGCGTCCGGACCAGGCGCTGGTGGACTGGCTCGCCAAACGCCTTGAGGCGCTCTGAGTGCTTGATCGCTGAATTTTCTTTCTTTTCTGCTGTTATTCCGGAGATGTCTCGATGGACAAGGAACTGCTCGCGCTACTGGTTTGCCCGCTGTGTCAGGCCAAGCTGACCTATGATGCGGCGAATGCCGAGCTCAAGTGCTTCTACGATGGCCTCGCCTATCCGGTACGCGACGGCATTCCCGTCATGCTGGAAGAAGAAGCGCGCCAGATGGATGCCGACGAGAAGCTCAAGGGGAGCCGCGGCTGATGAGTGACCTTCTGCAGCTGGGGCAGGCAGACGACAGCCGTTCAAAGGGCGAGTCCGGCTTCGTGGTCGTGATTCCTGCGCGCTTCAACTCCTCACGCCTGCCGGGCAAGCCCCTGGCGGACATTCATGGCCAGCCGATGATCGAGCACGTCTGGCGCAATGCCTGCGCCAGTCAGGCCAGCCGGGTCGTGATCGCCACCGATGACGAGCGCATCCGTGAGGCCTGTGAAGGCTTCGGGGCCGAGGTGGTGATGACGCGTGCCGATCACCCCAGCGGGACGGACCGTCTTGCCGAGGTAGTCACGCTGCTGGCGCTGGCCCCCGAAACCCTGGTGGTCAACGTCCAGGGCGACGAGCCGCTGCTGCCGGCGGCGCTGATCGATCAGGTGGCGGTGCGTCTCGAGGAAGACGAGGGTGCCTCGATCGCCACGCTGGCGGAGTCGATCGCCAGTGTCGAGAGCCTGTTCAATCCCAATGTGGTCAAGGTGGTGCGTGACCTGAGTGGGCGTGCCCTGTACTTCTCGCGTGCGCCTATCCCGTGGGACCGCGAGCACTTCACCACGCCGCCGGACATGCTGGCCACCGATTCCTGGCTGCGCCATATCGGCCTCTACGCCTATCGTGCCAGCTTCCTGACCGATTATGTCGACTGGCTGCCGGCCCCGCTGGAGCAGCTCGAACAGCTCGAACAGCTGCGCGCGCTGCATCATGGTCATGCCATCCAGGTGGCCATTGCCTGCACGGCGCACCCAGTCGGTGTCGATACGCCGGAGGATCTCGATCGCGTGCGCGACTGGCTGGCGCAAGCAGCGGCAGGCAGCGAGAGCGGAGAGGCCTGATGAGCGAGCTTCTTGAGCAACTGGTCCAGCGTCAGGCGCCATTGGAGCGCATCCTGATGGTGTGCCTGGGCAATATCTGCCGCTCACCGAGTGCCGAAGGCGTGTTGCGTGCGGCGTTGACGCGCCATGGTCTGGATCAGGTCGTCACGGTGGACAGTTGCGGCACCAGTGACTGGCATGTCGGCGGTCAGCCTGATTCGCGGGCCATCGCGCATGCGGCCAAGCGCGGACACGACATCAGCACGCTGCGTGCCCGTCAGTTGTGCGAGCAGGATTTTCACGACTTCGATCTGATCCTGGTGATGGACGACGCCAATCTTGCCGATACCCGTGCCTTGGCTGCGCGCAGCAGCAGTGGTGATCAGGCGCTGATCGGTCGCCTGCTGGACCTGCTGCCGACCCCGCTGCCCGCGCTGGCAGCGGGCAGTCGTGAGGTGCCGGACCCCTACACCGGAGGCCCCGATGCCTTCGAGCGTGTGCTGGACCTGATCGATGTGGCCTGTGAGGCACTCATTGCGGCACTGCCTGCGGCGACCACGGCGCGGGCGCGCTCATGACTCAGGTATCCACTGATCAGAACACTGGCGACACCTCGCAACGTGAGGGTGTGGCGCTGGATGGCTGCAATACGCTGGGCTTCTCGGCGCGCGCCCGCGCCCTGAGTGAGCCACACACCGTCGAGGCGGCCAGGGCGCAGGTGCTGGCCTCCCGGCAGGCTGGAGAGCGTCTGGTGGTGATCGGCGGCGGCAGCAATCTGGTATTGCTGCCGTGGCTGGATGCCCATGTCATGCGTCCGGCCTTTGATGAGGTCACCATCACGCCGGCAGAAGACGGCCAGACAGCCACGGTCTCCGTAGAGGCCGGCAAGCACTGGCATGCCCTGGTGATGGAGCTGGCCGCCGCCGGCTGGTGGGGCTATGAAAATCTGGCGCTGATTCCCGGTTGCTGCGGTGCGGCGCCTATCCAGAATATCGGCGCCTATGGCGTCGAGCTGGCAGACCATCTGCTGCGCCTGGAAGTCATGTCGCTGGAAGATGGCAGCTGCCGCTGGATGAATCGCGAGGAATGCGGCTTCGGTTATCGCGACAGCATCTTCAAGGGCGCGCTTGAGCATCGCGTGCTGATCACGCGTCTGGAGTTGCAGGTATCGCGCCAGGCGTCGCCCCGGCTCGGTTATGGTGATCTCGCCCAGCGCGTCAGTGCGGCGTTGCCGCAAGGGGAGGAGGTGACGCCGTTGCAGGTCGCCCGGGCGGTGATTGCCACGCGCAGTGAGAAGTTGCCCGACCCCGCGCAACTGGGCAATGCCGGCAGTTTCTTCAAGAATCCGCAGCTTCCCCAGGGTGAGGCCCAGGCGCTGCTGACCCGCTTCCCGAGCTTGCCGCATTACCCGCAGGCCGATGGCAGCATCAAGCTGGCAGCAGGCTGGCTGATCGATCAATGTGGTCTCAAGGGCGCGCGCAGAGGCCATGTCGGCGTGCATGCTCAGCAGGCGCTGGTGCTGGTGCACTTCGGCGAGGGGGTCGTCACGGAGCTGCTGGCACTGGCGCAGGAGGTGCGTGAGGCCGTCCACACCCGCTTCGGTGTCTGGCTCGAGCAGGAGCCGCGTGAGCTGGGGATGATGCCCGAGGGCTGAGGCCCAGGGTCGTGCACACGAGACCTGCGCTGAAGTGAAGGCACGCACACAAGGCGCTGAAAATAGCATGCACTGAAAGCAAGAACGCCCCGCAGGCTTGCCTGCGGGGCGTTCTTGCTTTCAGTGCATGGTTCTGACTTGCTGCTCAACGGGAGCGGCTGGCATAGACCTTGGCATAGTCCCTGTCTTGCTGCCTTTCTGTCGCCCCCTTCAGCGCTGGTGGCTGAAAGGGGCGCAGAGCGACGGCAGGGGCAGGGCGCCAGCCTCAGGACTCAGTGAGACGTGTCGCTGTCATCCTGAGCGGTCGTGTCCTGAGTCTCTGCGCTGGCCTGTTGTGCAGCAGCACGTTCGGCAGCTTCACGCTCACGACGACGCACTTCGCGCGGATCGTTGTAGGCGCGTTCGCCACGGCGACGGCGGGTCTCGGTGGCTGGCTGCGTGCTGTCCTGCTGCGCGCCTTCTGCCACTGTCGTCTCGCCTTGCTCGCTCGATGCCTGCTTGTGCTCGCTGTCAGCGACTTCCCCTGTGTGGGAGTCGTCGCTCACGGCTTGCGCCACGGCGACATTGTCGTGACGTTCGGCTGTCGCGAACGCTGTCTCGGCCGGCGCATTCTCGACGCTGGCGCTGGCGCTGGCGCTGACGTTGACGGCGCTTTCGGCACCTTCAGCAGTAGCATCAGAGCCTTCAGCGTTTGCAGAGCCGTCAGCAGAATCAGAGCCTTCAGCTGATTGAGAGCCCTCAGCTGATTGAGCGCCTTCCGCAGCTTCAGCGACAGTATCTGCGGTGCGCTCAGTGCTGACGGCAGGCTCAATCTCAGTGCTGGCCACGTCAGCGCTTTGCGTCACCTTCACCTCGCTGGTCTCAGTCTGCTGTGGAGCCTCTTCGTGCGCGGCCTCCTGTACAGGCTGTTCAGCGGCAGCGTCTTCCACGGCAGCGTCTTCCACGGCAGGTTCTTCCGCCACAGGCTGCGCAGGCTGGCTGGCAGTGTCGGCTTCAGCGGCGGTCGCTTCCTCTGCTTCAGCGACAGGTGCCTGAGCTTCGGTCTGCTCGGCAGCTTGCGCTTCAGCGGCCGGTGCCTGGACGCCTTCCTCGGCGACGGATGGTGCTTCAGGCACAGCGGCTTCGCTGGTCACGCTTTCCTTCAGCGACTGCTCATCGGCCGCGGCTTCCGGCGCGACTTCTGCCGCGGTGACGGCCGGCGTGTCGACGGTGACGTCAGCTTCGCTGGCCTGCGGCTGGTGCACGCTTGGCTGCTGGCCTGCGTGCTGCTCAGTGCGCTGGGCGGCGTGTTGCTCAGTCTTCTGCGCCTGGTGAGCGCCAGTGACAGGCGCTTCGGACGCCTCTCCGACTGGTGCTTCGACAGGTGCTTCGACGACCGGCTCGGGCACTTCCGCTGTCGCTGGCTCAGACTCAGACTCAGACGCTTGCGCATCGGATGCCGCTGACTCAGGGGCTACCGTCTCTTTCAGCGCCTCGTTGCTCGGCTCGCTGACTTCCGGTGCAACGGCAGCCGTGAGGTCTGCGCTGGCAGACTGCTCGGCGCTGGCCGGCGCGTCCTGTGCTGCGGTGCTGTTTTCACCCTGCGAGGCGCTGGTTTCAGCCTGCGGAGCGCTGTCGTTGCCTTGTGGGGCGCTGTCGTTGCCTTGCGGGGCATTGGCTTCGCCCTGCGGAGCAGCGGTAGTGGTGCTGACGGCTTCGGCACCTTCCTCGGCAATGGCCGGTACCGCAGCGGCTGCCGAAGTAGCGGCTGCCGGAGCAGCGGCGGCCTGCGGGCCTGCCAGCGTCATGGCCTTGAGCGACTTCTGCTCTTCGACCGCCTGCGGGTTCAGAGCATGCTGACGGCTGCGCACACGCGGGTTGTTGCGGGTCTGCTGGTCTTCGCTGCTGACCTGCTGTTCCACCTGCTCGGCCTGTTCGGCTGCCTTGATGGACTCGCGTGCCTGCTTGCTGTCGACCTGCTCGGCCTTGTCAGTCTTGGCCGGCTTTTCACCACGCGCCGGCTTGTCGCTGCGCTTGCCGGAATCGCGCTTGCTGGCGTTGTCGGCCTTGGCGTTCTGGCTGTCGCTGCTCCTGGCTTCGGCTTTCGGGCTGTTGTCAGCCTGCGGCGTCTGCTCCGGTTCGGCCTGCGGCTTGCTGTCGTTGGTGACGATTTCCTGCTGGCTGTCCTGACGCGACTCGTTGGACTTGCGACGGTTGCCACGGTCGTTGCGCTGACGACGCTTGTTGTTGCTGCGGCCATCGTTCTGGCTGCTGCTGTCAGCGTCGTTGCCGCGGGAATCGTTGCCGCTGTTGCGTGACTCGCTGTCGTTGTTGCGTGACGCGTTGTCATTGCGACGACGGGAGTCCTTGCGGTTGTCATCACGCTCGTTGCCACGGCCGTCGTTGCTACGTTCGTTGTTGCGGTCGTTGCTACGTTCAGCGTTGCGGCCATTGCGGGAGTCGTTGCGAGCCGCTGCCGGAGCGCTGGCTTCACTGACGGTCTCGCGACGCTCGCGGGCCTTTTCCAGTGCCTTGCGGGCTTCGCTGGACTTGGCCGGCACGGCGGTGTCGCTGTCATTGCCCAGCAGGCGGCTGAAGCCTCGGGCCAGACGCGACAGCAGGCCGCCGCCGGTGGCCGGAGCGGCAGTTCTGGCGGGAGTCTGGGCAGAAGGCTGCGCCACGACTTCCTGCTTGCTGGCCTGAGCGCGGGTGTCATTGCCCTGGCTCGAACGGTTGCCCTGACGGTTGTCATTGCGCGAGCTCTGACGGCTGTCGTTGCGGCCTTCGCTGCGAGTGTCATTACGAGACTCGTTGCGCGACTCCTGACGGTTGCGTCCGTTGCTGCTGCCGTTGCCGTTGCGACGACGATTGCCGTTGTTCTTGCCGTTGCCGTTGCGGCTATCGCTGTCATTGCTGCTGTCAGCGCTCTCGGCCACTGCGGCGGGCGCTGCGGCAGGGGCTTCCGGTGCGGCAACCGGGGCAGGCGTGGTGTGGGACACGCTCTTGACGGCCGCTTCAGTGCGCGCCGGCGGCTTGTCGAAGTTCGGATCCGGTTCCTTGCCGACTTCGGTCTCGACGGATAGCTCGAAGCTGGACTTGTCGGCACCGTCTTCATCGACGTGGTCATCACGCAGACGTACGACTTCGTAGTGCGGCGTGTCGAGCTCCGGGTTCGGCAGCAGCACGACATTCACGCCCTGACGACGTTCGATGTCGAACAGCGTGGCGCGCTTCTCGTTGAGCAGGTAGGTCGCGACCGGCACCGGCAGGATGGCGCGGATCTGCGAGCTGCGCTCCTTCATGGCCTCTTCTTCGATCAGGCGCATGATGGAGAGCGCCATGGAGCGCACGTCACGGATGGTGCCCTGACCGTCACAACGCGGGCAGACCACGCCGCTGGTCTCGCCCAGTGACGGACGCAGACGCTGACGCGACATTTCCATCAGGCCGAAGCGTGAGATGCGACCGATCTGGACACGAGCGCGGTCGATCTTGAGCGCGTCGCGGACACGGTTCTCAACTTCACGCTGGTTGCGTGCCGGCGTCATGTCGATGAAATCGATCACCACCAGGCCGCCGATGTCGCGCAGACGCAGCTGGCGGGCGATCTCGTCGGAGGCCTCCAGGTTGGTCTGCAGCGCGGTTTCCTCGATATCACTGCCGCGGGTGGCGCGAGCGGAGTTGATGTCGATGGAGACGAGGGCTTCGGTGTGGTCGATGACGATGGCGCCACCGGAGGGCAGCTTCACCTCACGCTGGTAGGCGGTCTCGATCTGGGATTCGATCTGGAAGCGCGAGAACAGCGGCACGTCGTCTTCGTAGAGCTTGATCTTCTGCTGGTAGCTCGGCATCACCTGACGCACGAAGGACAGCGCTTCTTCCTGGACTTCCGGAGAGTCGATCAGCACCTCACCGATGTCATTGCGCAGGTAATCGCGCATGGCACGGATGATGACGTTGGATTCACGGTAGATCAGGAAGGGGGCAGGGCGGCTGGAGGCGGCCTTGGTCACCGCGTCCCACACCTGGGCCAGGTAGTCGAGGTCCCACTGCAGCTCTTCGGCGCTCTTGCCGATGCCGGCGGTGCGCACGATGACACCCATCTTGTCCGGCAGGGTCAGGCTGTTCATCGCTTCTTTCAGCTGAGCGCGCTCTTCGCCCTCGATGCGGCGGGAGATACCACCGGCACGCGGGTTGTTGGGCATCAGCACGAGGAAGCGGCCGGCCAGACTGATGAAGGTGGTCAGGGCGGCGCCCTTGTTGCCACGTTCTTCCTTGTCGACCTGGACGATGACTTCCTGGCCTTCCTTGAGCACTTCACGAATGTTGGGACGGCCCTGGCCGGGGTCCTTGGAGAAGTACTCGCGGGAGATTTCCTTGAGCGGCAGGAAGCCGTGGCGCTCGGCGCCGAAGTCGACGAAGCAGGCTTCGAGGCTGGGCTCGATGCGGGTGATCTTGCCGCGGTAGATGTTGGCTTTCTTCTGTTCGCGGGCGCCGGACTCGATGTCGAGATCGTAAAGGCGTTGTCCGTCGACCAGTGCGACGCGCAGCTCTTCCGGCTGGGTCGCGTTGATGAGCATCCGTTTCATGTCGTCTCGCTAGACTGGGCGTGCCGAAGGGCAGCCGCATTGTGCGTCGGCGACGAGGAACCGTTTTCCGCTTCGTGTTGTGCTCAGCGCATGTCGTGGAATGCGTTTTTCGCATGCAGGCAAGTCCGTGGACGGGCCACATGCGGCATGATCATGTTGAGTACTTGGAAGAGGCAGGACGTGTTGCGGGGATTTGTACTCCTCCGGCCCTGCGGTCTCTTCCCTAACACCTGGCATTTGCCGATTCATCGACGCCGGCCTTCGGCACGGATATCGAATGATTACCCGGGCTTCATGCCCGAGCGGTCTTGTGTCGTTGGCCCATGAATGACTGGGCGTCTTGCTGTCTTGCCTGCGCAGGCGGCTTTCGGGCTCCCGCGACATCATCTCGTGGAGTCTGCAACGAAGGCTCGAAGGGCGATTGCGCTGCGGCGCGCGGCGTCATGCGTTCCGCGCCCGCTGATATCGTCATCAGGTCCTGTGAGACCTGAGCGACATCGATGTTTTGCGTCAGCTGTTGGTCTGGCCACTGGCCGCGAATGACTGTCCTTGGGGCGGCCTTCGCTGCCTGTGATTGACAGGTGCGATGCGCGGGACAGCACGCTACCGACAGGGTAGATGACAACAGGGTGCTTGCGTGACCTGCACGGTGCTGATGTCGGTGCGCGTTGCTTCATTGCGGGCCATCTGGCCCTCTCCGCCGGCGTGAAGCACCTTGTTGAAGTGCCGGGTGCGCCGTTTTTCCGGCCGCTGTGACAGGGCTGCGGAGACGATGATCGGGCATATAGAGAAGGCCCATCTCACTGCGCTCGAATATACCAGTAAAGGTATGTACCAGCAATTCAGCTGCCAGATCAAACGCTTCGCTACATCGCCCGAGATACGAGGCCCGGCGAGCCGCGGATGAGAGCGGCATATGGCACGATGATTCCCCATTGGTCGCATGACACCGTAGAATGACCGGTCTGAGTGCGCCTAGGCGCACGGCAACAAGATGAGCAGGCCGCGCGAAGGCGGGGCCGGAAAGGAGTGCGACATGGCCGAAGGCCAATCAGTCCAGTGGATCGAGGTTGCCCCGGAATTGGCCGGGCAGCGCATCGACAACTTTCTGCGTACCCGCCTCAAGGGCGCACCCAAGGCGTTGATCTATCGCATCGTGCGCAAGGGTGAAGTGCGCGTGAACAAGAAGCGCATCAAGGTCGATTACCGCCTGCAGGCGGGCGATCTGGTGCGGGTGCCGCCGCTGCGCCTCTCGCCGGAAGCCGCCGTGCAGGAAGTCAGTGACAACCTGCGCGAGGTACTGGCGGGCTGCATCGTGCGCGAGACGGATGACTTCATGGTCATCAACAAGCCCTCGGGGCTTGCCGTGCACGGCGGCAGCGGCGTCAAGATCGGCCTGATCGAGGCCATGCGCCAGATTCGCGCCGACCTGCCGTTCCTGGAGCTGGTGCACCGCCTGGACCGTGATACCTCCGGCTGCATTCTGCTGGCCAAGTCGCGGGCTGCGCTGTTGCAGCTCAATGCCGACCTCAAGGCCCACAAGATGACCAAGCTGTATCTGGCGCTGGTCGAGGGGCGCTGGGATTCACGTCGCGATTACGTCAATGCGCCGCTGGAGCGCTACGACGGTGGCAATGGTGAGCGGCGGGTGCGCGTCGATGAGGCCGGCAAGACGGCCAGCACCCGCTACGCGGTGCGTGAGGCCTATCCGAGCATGACGCTGGTCGAGGCCGAGCCGATTACCGGGCGTACCCACCAGATCCGCGTGCACTCGGTGCATGCCGGGCATCCGCTGCTCGGCGATACCAAGTACGGCACCGAGCGCGGCAATGCCCTGGCGAAGAAGGTCGGGCTGGAACGCCTGTTCCTGCATGCCGCCCAGCTCAGCTTTCCTGATCCGATCGACGGGCGAACCGTCACCGTGCGCGCGCCGCTGGACAAGCGGATGAAGCGCGTTCTCGCCACTGCCAGAGAGCTGGGAGCTCGTCATGACTGATCTCACTGCAGGACTGCCGCAACCGCGCTACCGCCTGGTCATCTTCGACTGGGATGGCACCCTGATGGATTCCGAGGCGCGTATCGTCGACTGCCTGCAGGCAGCCTCGCTGGCGACGGGCATGGGCGAGCTGCCTGCCCATGCGGCGCGCGACATCATCGGGCTCGGGCTGCCCGAAGCCATGGAGCGCCTGTTCCCGGGGGCGACGGCCGAGCAATGCGAGGCGCTGGTCGCGGCCTACAAGGCGCATTTCGTGGCGGTCGATACCACGCCGTTGGACTTCTTCCCCGGTGTCGAGGCCGGCATCCAGCGTCTGCGTCGCCATCCCGAGCAGCTGCTGGCCGTCGCGACGGGCAAGAGCCGCCGCGGGCTGGATCGCATGTTCATGGCCCATGACTGCGGTGACTGGTTCCATGCCTCGCGCACCGCGGACCTGACGCTGTCCAAGCCGCACCCTCGCATGCTCGAGGAATTGCTGGCCGAGCTGAACGTTGAGGCGCATGAGGCGCTGATGGTCGGCGATACCGAATATGATCTGGAAATGGCGCGTGCCCTTGGCATGCACAGTGTCGGTGTCGACTACGGCGTACACAGTGTGCCGCGCCTTGAGGCCTGTGCGCCGCAGCGCATCATCTCGCATTTCGATGAATTGATGGATTGGCTGTACGTGGCCAGGTAGCGGCCGCGATCGCCCAGCACAGGAGCAGCAATCGATGAGTGACAGGCCGCAGGATCCCTGGCGTGAGGGCGCGGGTGGCAAGGACGAGAGCGAAGCGGGCTTGAACGGGCCGGGCATGAGTGGGCAGGGCATGAGTGGGCAGGGCATGAGTGGACAGGGCGCGGCGGCTGCCTCCGAGCGAGAGGTGGACTGGCAGGCGCGCGAGCGCACCGCGCAGCTCGAGATGATGGACCGCTGGGTGCAGGGCGTAGTCACCGAGCAGCGTCGTTCGCGGCGCTGGAAGCTGTTCTTCCGCTTCCTGTTCGCGTTGCTGTTCATCGCCTCGATCGCGACCTCGGTGACCCTGTTCACGCTCGGCAGCCAGCCAGCGGCGCTGCCCGGCGAGCAGCATCTGGGCGTGGTGCGCGTGAAGGGCGTGATCGAAGCGGACGGTGAAGCCAATGCCGAACGCATCATCAAGGGGCTGCGTGCGGCCTGGGAGTCACCGGCCTCCGTGGCGGTGGTGCTCGACATCAACTCGCCCGGTGGCAGCCCGGTGCAGTCCCAGCGCGTCTATGACGAGCTGATGCGGCTGCGTGAGCGGGGCGACAAGCCGGTGATCGCGGTGATTGAAGACCTGGGCGCCAGTGGTGCCTATTACATGGCGGCCGGCGCCGGCGAGATCATCGCGGCACCCTCGAGCCTGGTGGGCTCCATCGGCGTGATTTCCTCAAGCTTCGGGCTCAAGGGGCCGATGGAGAAGCTGGATATCGAGCGTCGCGTGTTCACGGCGGGAGACAACAAGGCGTTTCTTGATCCGTTCTCGGAAATCTCGCCGGACCAGCGTGCCTTCTGGCAGAGCGTGCTGGCCACGACGCACCAGCAGTTCATCGCGGCGGTCAAGGCCGGGCGCGGTGAGCGCCTCAAGGACGATCCCGAGCTGTTCTCGGGGCTGATCTGGACCGGCGAGCAGGCGCGGGGGCTGGGGCTGGTCGATCGTACCGGCACGCTGGAAGAACTGGCGACGGAGCTGACGCCAGAGGCGGAGCTGCACGATTACACGCCGCGTCAGGGCCCCTTCGAGCGCTTCACGCGGCGCTTCGCCGGTGTGATGGTCAGTGCGATGGGGCTCGAGACGACGGTGTCGCCGGTCAGCTACCGCCTGCCCTGGTAGGCGAGCCAGGGCCGCAGCCCTCGTCGTTCAGGGCTGCGGTGTCTTTCAGGGCTGCGGTGCCACTCAGGGGCGCGGTGCATCCAGCAGAGGGTCGACGCCTGCCTCGCGCAGCAGTTCGCACAGGCGAATCAGCGGCAGGCCGATCAGGCTGTTGGGGTCACGCCCCTCGAGACGCTCGAAGAGCGTGATGCCGAGGCCTTCCATGCGGAAGCTGCCGGCGCTGTCGAGGGGGCGTTCGCGCTCGACGTAGCGTTCGATCTCAGTGCTGGTCAGGGAGCGGAAGACGACCTCGTGGTCTTCATGACAGACCCAATGACGCGCGGATTGGGTGTCGATCAGTGCCAGGCCGGTCACGAAGCGCACGCGACGTCCGGAGAAGCGCGCCAGCTGGGCGCGTGCGGCTGACAGATCCGCCGGCTTGCCCAGTATTTCGCCCTCGAAGACGGCGACCTGATCGCTGCCGATGATCAGGTGGTGGGAGTAGGCGTCCGCCACGGCGTTGGCCTTGCCGAGTGCCAGACGATGGACCAGTGTCTCGGCACTTTCTTCGCGCCGCGGCGTCTCATCGATACTGGGGGTTGTCCAGGTGAAGGGCAGCCCGAGGCGTTCAAGCAGTTCACGACGCCAGCGTGAGCTGGACGCCAGGACCAGTGGAGTCATCATGGCTCTCCCGTCGGGGCGCGTTGCGGGCATTGGCTGGGCGGCGCGCGGCAAGTAATTGAAAAACAAGGGCTGCAGGATGCCGTAAATCCTCTCGGCATTGAAGCGTCAGGCGCGTACAATCGCGCGCTGGACGTGTAGCCCAGTGTCAGTTGCCGCATATCGACGTGAAAGCGTGATGGTGAGGGGGCTGGCAAAAGCAACAAGTTGCTCATGCATTTTGACACCGGGAGGGGGAATCCCTATTATGGCGCGCCTATGTTGACCACAAGACTGCCGACCAAGGTCGAGCCCTACCGGCTGGCGTCAGCGGGTAAACGCCTTGAAGGCGTGATTCCACTGGCGAACATGCCCCGTGTTGTTGAGGCCATCGGTGCTCAGGAAGGGGACGTCAGCGTCTCCATGACCTTTGACATCGACACTCAACGTCGCAGCTTCATCGAAGGCTCCATCGCCTTCGAGGCAAGTCTGCTATGTCAGCGTTGTCTGGGACCCACCGAGCCGGAGCCGCTTTCCAGCGAGTTCCTGTTGGGTCTGGTGACCAGCGATGCGCTGGCGGCGCAGCTGCCCGGTGAGTACGAGCCGGTAGTGGTGGAAAACGAACAGCTGGATCTCCTGACAGTGATCGAGGATGAAGTGCTCCTGGTCCTGCCGCAGGTGGTCTACCACGAGGAGGCCGATTGTGCCGTCTCTCGCGACCAGCTGGCCAGCGGTGTGGAACCCGAGGCCTCGGACGCACCCGCTGTGAATCCATTCAGTGTGCTTCGCACCCTGAAGGACAAGCACTGAACTCAATTTGTCGACAAGATTGGAGTAATCCCCATGGCAGTTCAGCAGAACCGCAAAACTCGTTCCAAGCGTGGCATGCGTCGTAGCCACGATGCCCTGACTGCACCGACCCTGTCCCAGGACAAGGAAACCGGTACAGTTCACCTGCGTCACCACGTCTCTGCCGACGGTTTCTACCGTGGCCGCAAAGTCGTTGATGCATAAGGCATTGATGCAGCGCGCGGCGTAACGCCGTGCGTATCGCCATCGATACGATGGGCGGGGACTTCGGTCCCCGCGCTACGTTACGGGGCACGGCCAGTGCGCTGTTGCGAGACTCGCAACTCAGCGCCATCCTGGTCGGCCCGCAGCATCTACTGGATGCCGAGTTAGACTCCCTCCCTGCTTCACTCTCTCGTGTTCGTGATCGCCTTCAGACACTCGCTGTCGACGGCATTGTCGCGTCTGATGCTCGCCCGTCCCGCGTCCTGCGCAGTCGCGAGCCCAGCAGCATGTCTCAGGCCCTGGGCCTGGTGGCGAACGGCCAGGCGGATGCCTGTGTCAGTGCCGGCAATACCGGCGCCTTGATGGCGCTGGGCATGCGCGAAGTGGGAAGAGTGAAAGGGGTGGAGCGACCTGCCATCTGTGCCGCGGTGCCCACGCGCGGCGCGCGCGCCTGCAGCCTGCTGGATCTCGGCGCCAACGTCGATGTCGCACCGCACCATCTGCTGGCGTTCGCCCGCATGGGCGCGATGCGCAGCCGCCTCATCGACGCGGTCGAGCGTCCACGAGTGGGGCTGCTCAACGTGGGGGTCGAGTCGGTCAAGGGGACTGCGCAGGTGCAGGAAGCGCACGCCCTGCTGGCTGGCAGCGAGTCGGATTTCGACTACCTTGGCTTTGTCGAGGGCGGCGACCTCTTCTCCGGCAAGGTGGATGTGGTGGTCTGTGACGGCTTCGTCGGCAATGTCGTGCTCAAGAGCAGTGAAGGACTCGCGCAGATGCTGTCGGCGCAGCTGGGGGCGACCCTAGCGGCCAGCTGGCGCACGCGTCTGATGGCCTGGCTGGCGCGCCCGGCGCTGACACGACTCTCGCGTGAACTGGACCCGGTGCGCTACAACGGCGCCAGCCTGCTGGGCCTGGCGAGCGTGGTGGTGAAGAGCCACGGCGGCGCGGCGGCGGAAGGCTTTGCCTTTGCCGTCACGCGCGCGGCCAGCGAGGCTCGCGAGCAGTTGCCCTCGCGCCTGGCGCAGGCCCTGGAAGGCACATACTCACGCTGAATGAGTAAATTGGTCTGATTTGTTCCTGTTGGGGTCGAGCTTCGGCGCACACGGTGCGACAATGCCAGCGCTTCGCGGCCGGGCGGTGAAGGCGGACGAGAATCCGGGGTAGGCAGCTCCCACAGGAAGCCCCCGCAGGACAGCAGTATGACGTAAATGACAGGAAGCAGGCTTTCCCCTGGCAGAAGCGTGAGACACGACAGTGGTCGTCTCGCTTGCGAGCCAGTGGAAATCGGGTTTCTTGACCCGTGTCAGTCCCACCTGAACAGATGGAAATGGTGACAGCAATGACAGATTCCCTGGCCCTCATCTTCCCGGGACAGGGCTCCCAGCAGGTCGGCATGCTGCGGGAGCTGGCGGAGCGCTATAGCGTGGTCCGCACTACCTTCGAGGAAGCCTCTGACGCGCTGGGGCGCGATCTCTGGCACCTGACACAGGAAGGTCCGGCGGAGGAGCTCAATCGTACCGAGCTGACCCAGCCGGCGCTTCTGACCGCCAGTGTCGCCATCTGGCGCGTCTGGCAGGAGCTGGAAGGCCCGCGCCCGGCGCGCATGGCCGGTCACTCCCTGGGTGAATACAGCGCCATGGTCTGCGCTGGCGTGATCGGTTTCGCCGAGGGCGTCAAGCTGGTCAATCTGCGCGGCGAAGCCATGCAGACTGCCGTGCCGCAGGGTCAGGGCGCGATGGCGGCCATTCTCGGTCTCGAGAATGCCCAGGTCGAAGCCGCCTGTGCCAGTGCGGCACAGGGTGAAGTGGTCGCGGCAGTCAACTACAATGCGCCGGGACAGGTCGTCATCGCCGGTGGCACCGCTGCCGTCGAGCGTGCCATCGCGGCATGTCAGGAAGCGGGTGCCAAGCGCGCCATGCCGCTGCCGGTGTCGGTGCCGTCGCATTGTGATCTGATGCGTCCGGCGGCCGACAAGCTGGCCGAGGCGATGAATGCCATCGATTTCCGTGCGCCGCGCTATACCGTCATCCAGAATGTCGATGCCAAGGCGCATGACGATGTCGAGACACTGCGTCAGCGTCTGATCGAGCAGCTCTATCAGCCGGTGCGCTGGACCGACTGCGTCAATGCCATGTTCGACAGTGGCGCGCGCAGCTTCATCGAATGCGGTCCGGGCAAGGTGTTGACCGGCCTTGGCAAGCGCATTCAGCGTCAGGCACGTGGCCTGGCCGTGAATGATCCGGATAGCCTGGAAGCGGCGCTGGAACTTGCCCGCGAGACCGCTGCCGAACAGAATCAGTAAGCTCGTGGCTGGCCCATCTGGCCGGCCATGTGACTTGGATCAGCCAACTCAGGACTCAAGATGACGAGCGAACGCAGAATCGCACTGGTGACCGGTGCCAGTCGTGGCATCGGCCAAGCCATCTCCCGTGAACTCGGCCGTCAGGGCCGTATCGTGATCGGTACTGCCACCAGCGAGAAAGGGGCAGCGGCCATCGGCGCTGACCTCGAGGCGCACGGTATCGAAGGCGCGGGCATGCTGCTCAACGTCACCGATCAGGCCAGCGTCGACGCCGTGCTCAAGGAAATCGGCGAGCGCTTCGGCGCCCCGACCATCCTGGTCAACAATGCCGGCATCACGCGTGACAACCTGTTGATGCGCTTGAAGGAAGACGATTGGGACGCGGTGCTCGACACCAATCTCAAGTCGGTCTTCCGTGTCAGCAAGAGCTGCCTGCGCGGCATGACCAAGGCGCGCTTCGGCCGCATCGTCAACATCTCGTCCGTGGTCGCGACCATGGGCAACCTCGGTCAGGTCAACTATGCTGCCGCCAAGGCAGGCATGGAAGGCTTTGCCCGCTCGCTGGCGCGCGAAGTCGCGTCACGCAATATTACCGTCAACTCAGTGGCGCCTGGCTTCATTGCCACTGACATGACTGAAGCATTGCCGGAAGCGCAGCACGAAGCGTTGCTCGGCAACATCCCGCTGGCGCGCCTTGGCCAGCCGGAAGAGATTGCTGCGGCAGTCGGCTTCCTGACCAGTGATGCAGCAGGCTACATTACCGGTGAGACGTTGCAGGTGAACGGTGGCATGAACATGCGCTGAACCCCACGCAGGGACGTGGTTGCGTCCTTTTGGGGTGGCCTATAAACTACGCCCAGCTTTTTCGAGCTGCGGATTCCGTACCACTAGGAGTGATTGTTAAATGAGCACCATTGAAGAACGCGTCAAGAAGGTTGTGGCTGAGCGCCTGAACGCCAAAGAAGAAGAAATCCAGAACTCTTCCTCTTTCACTGAAGACCTGGGCGCCGATTCCCTGGACACCGTCGAGCTGGTGATGGCTCTTGAAGAGGAATTCGATACTGAAATTCCTGACGAAGAAGCAGAGAAGATCACCACCGTGCAGGAAGCTATCGATTACATCGTCAACCACCAGTAAGGTGTGTTGAAGCGATCACGGAGCAACCTGTTGCTCATGGTCGTGATGCAATTGTCTGTACGTTCAAGAGCCGCACTGTTCCTCAGTGCGGCTCTTGTCGTTCAGGGATGTGCTGCGCAATGCCGCGCCGACAGGGCGCGCATTGCCTGGTGGTAGGCGGCGGGCTTCGTGACAAATGTCCCCTTGTGGCAAGTGTCGGAATTCCTTCGTGAAAGTGGCCAGAAAAGCGCTTGAAAACCGACTGCCCACGCATGGCCAGGTTTCTGTATAATGCGCTCAATTACCGTCCGGGCGTCCATGGCCCTGGCGTGCCAATTCGATAGTTTTGGAGGAGACACGATGCCTCGCAGAAGGGTAGTGGTAACAGGTCTTGGCCTGGTAACCCCGGTCGGGAATACCGTCGAGGAAAGCTGGAGCAACATCAAGGCGGGAAAGAGTGGCATCGCGGCCATCGAGCATTTCGATGTCAGCGGTTTCAATACCCGTTTCGGTGGCTCCATCAAGGACTTCGATGTGGGTCAGTACCTGAACCCGAAAGAGGCCCGCAAGATGGACCTCTTCATCCAATACGGTATCGCGGCGGCCCACCAGGCCATCACCGACTCCGGCATTGAATGCACCGAAGACAACGCCGAGCGCATCGGTGTCGCCATCGGTTCCGGTATCGGCGGCCTGCCGATGATCGAGCACAACCACAAGGCGCTGGAGAAGGGCGGTGCGCGTCGCATCTCGCCGTTCTTCGTGCCGGGCTCCATCATCAACATGATCTCCGGCAATCTGGCGATCCAGTTCGGTTACCGTGGTCCGAACATCGCGATCACCACCGCCTGTACCACCGGGACGCACAACATCGGTTACAGCGCACGTACCATCGCCTATGGCGATGCCGACGTGATGGTGGCCGGTGGCGCCGAGATGGCGACCACGCCGCTGGGTCTGGGTGGCTTCTCCGCAGCGCGTGCGCTGTCGACCCGCAACGATGATCCGCAGGCGGCCAGCCGTCCGTGGGACCGCGACCGCGACGGCTTCGTGCTGTCCGACGGCGCCGGTGTCGTCGTGCTGGAAGAGTACGAGCACGCCAAGGCGCGTGGCGCGACCATCTACGCCGAGGTGCTCGGGTTCGGCATGTCCGACGACGCTCACCACATGACGGCGCCGCCCGAAGACGGCCGTGGTGCGGCCGCCGCGATGCGCAACGCCATCCGTGACGCCAAGCTCGAGCCGAGCCAGATCGACTACATCAATGCCCACGGCACCTCCACCAATGCCGGCGACAAGGCGGAAAGCCTCGCCGTCGAATCGGTGCTGGGTGATGCGGCACGTGATGTGGCGGTCAGCTCCACCAAGTCGATGATCGGTCACCTGCTGGGCGCTGCCGGCGCGGTAGAGGCCGTGTTCTGCGTGCTGGCGATGCGTGACCAGATCGCGCCGCCGACCATCAACCTGGACAACCCGGCCGAGGGCTGCAATCTCGATTACGTGCCCAACGTCGCACGTGACATGAAGATCGAGTACACCCTGTCCAACTCGTTCGGCTTCGGTGGCACCAACGGCTCGCTGGTGTTCGGCAAGCTCAAGGACTGATCACACGCTTTCGTGTTCTCTCTCCTCAGACGCGCTCCCATCCGGGGGCGCGTTTGTCTGTGGGGCGTCACCTGCCTTGCGTGTCGTGTCCGCAACCGTTCTCTGGAGGGCTGTATCGATGACGACTGATGTCTCTGGCAGCAAGAGCTCAGATGACCGGGCCTCTGATGAAAGGAGCGCTTGTGACAAGCGCTCTCTTGCGGCGCTCGCCGCCGATCTGCCCAGTGATGACCGTGGCCTCGCCTATGGCGAGGGCGTGTTCGAGACGATCCTGGTGCGTGAGGGCCAGCCGCAGCTGTGGTCCTGGCACGAGGCGCGCCTGAGGCGCGGTTGTCAGCGTCTGGGGATTGCGGCGCCTTCGTCAGCTGAGTTGGCGGGCTGTCTGGCGGTCTGCCAGGGCGAGGGGCTTGAAGTGCTCAAGCTGATCGTCACCGGCGGCTCCGGCGGTCGGGGCTACAGGGCACCTGAGTCACCGGAGACGCGCTTGCGGGCACGTGCGACGCCTTTTGCGGTCAATCAACAGGCGCGGCGTGGCATCACGGCGCGGGTCTGTGAGTTACGTGTGGCCGAGCAACCGGCACTGGCGGGGCTCAAGCACCTCAATCGGCTCGAGAACGTGCTGGCGCGCCGCGAGTGGAGCGACACGGCCATCAGCGAGGGCCTGTTGCTCAATGCGCAGGGTGATCTGATCGAGGCCACCAGCATGAATCTGGCCTGGTATCGTGACGGGCGCTGGTTCACGCCGTGCCTTGATCGTGCCGGTGTCGAGGGCACGCTGCTGGCGGCGCTTGAGGCCGAGATGACGTTCGAGCGAGTGCGTGAGGGGCTTGAGTCACTCGCGTGGGCCGAGCAGGTCGTCGTCATGAATTCCGTGCAGGGTGTCTGGCCGCTGCGCACCCTGCTCAAGCCCGATGGCGCGATTCTGGCTGAGTGGAAGGATGAGGCGCATCCGGCGCTGGACGAGTTGAATCACACTGTTGCGCGCTTGCTGGGCGAGCCCGCGAACTGACGGAAGACGGCGAGCGTCAGCAGGCATGCCTGTGCGGTCGTCGCCTTCGCCATGAAGACTGGAAACCTGATTATGCGAGTGTTCAAGATCCTCCTGATGCTGGTAGTGCTGGCTGTGGCTGCGGGTGTGGTGGGCTTTCGTTATTGGCAGGCGCAGTTGCTGTCACCGTTGGCGATCGAGAAGGAACAGCTGTTCGAGGTGCCCAAGGGCGCCAGCCTGACCAGGGTCGTGGGCGAGCTCGAGTCACAGGGCATCATCGAGGCGAGCTGGCCGTACAAGGTGTGGTCGCGCCTCGAGCCTGAGGCCGTCAATGGCCTGCGCGCCGGTGAATTCCGTCTCACGCCGGGCTTGAACGGTCGTGAACTGGTGGCGCTGCTGTCCAGTGACGATGTGGTCAGCTATACCTTGACCGTGCCGGAGGGCTGGACCTTCGCCCAGATGCGCACTGCCATGGATGCCTCACCCAAGCTTGAGCACACGACTCGCGACATGAGCGACGAGGAGCTGATGGCGGCCGTCGGTGCAGAGGGCGAGAAGCCGGAAGGGCGCTTCTTCCCGGACACCTACCGCTATCACAAGGGCGTCAGCGACCTCTCGCTCTACAAGCAGGCCTATAGCCGCATGAGCAAGACGCTGGAGGAAGTCTGGGCCGGGCGAGACGACGACCTGCCGATCACCAGCGCCTACGAGGCGCTGATCATGGCGTCACTGATCGAGCGCGAGACCGGCGCCCCGGAAGAGCGCGACGAGATCGCCGGCGTCTTCAAGCGTCGCATGGAGCGTGGCATGCGCCTGCAGACCGACCCGACCGTCATCTATGGCCTGGGCAAGGACTACGATGGCTCGTTGTCGCGCGCCGACCTGCGCAAGCCGACGCCCTGGAATACCTATGTGATCACCGGCCTGCCGCCGACGCCGATCGCGATGCCCGGGCGCGCCGCGCTGGAAGCGGCGGTGCACCCCAAGGAAGGCGATACCTACTACTTCGTCGCCAAGGGTGAGGGCAAGCATCACTTCTCGCGCACGCTGCGCGAGCACAACAATGCCGTGCGCCGTTATATTCTCAATCGGTAATGCGTGGCGAATGAGCTGAAACCCGTGTGGCGAACAGGGCTGCCATGCTGCACGGGGCTTTCGTCGCGAGTCATCTGCTGTCTGAATCAGGAAACATCATGTCTTCACGTCCGAGCGCATCAAGCACGACGTCTTCTCGCCACGCCGCCAGCGCGGCGGCCACTCAGGCTTCGCCGGCTGGCCGCTTCATCACGCTGGAAGGCGGTGAAGGCGTCGGCAAGAGCACCAATGTCGCCTTCGTGGTCGCCGAGCTCGAGGCGCATGGCCTCGAGGTCGTGCGCACGCGTGAGCCGGGCGGCAGCGAGCGAGCGGAAGCCATTCGCCAGTTGTTGCTGGACCCGGCGCCGGCCGAGTCGCTGAGTGATGATGCCGAACTGCTATTGATGTTCGCCGCGCGTGCCCAGCATCTGGCCGCGACCATTCGCCCGGCGTTGGCGCGCGGTGCCTGGGTGGTGTGCGATCGATTCACCGACGCGACCTTTGCCTACCAGGGCGGTGGCCGCAACCTGCCGCTGGCCGATATCTCGGCGCTGGAATCCCTGGTGCAGAAAGGCTTGCAGCCGGACCTGACCCTGCTGCTGGACATGCCGGTCGAGGCGGCGCGTGGCCGTCTGGCCGCTCGCCGCGCCGAGACCGGCGAAGGCGCCGACCGCATCGAGCAGGAAGCCGAGCAGTTCTTCGAGGCAGTGCGTGTCGGCTATCACATGCGTCGTGACGCCGACCCCGAGCGCTTTGCCACCATCGATGCCGGTCAGTCGCTTGAAGCCGTGCAAGCCGATATCGCGGCGGTGCTGGCGGCTCGCGTGGCGGCCTGGCAGGCGAACACTGCCACGGATGAGCAGCCATGAGTGCTTCAGACGTCAGCAGTGGTGTCACGCTTTCGAGCTTCTCGCCGCTGCCGTGGCAGCATTCGCTGTGGCAACACTTCACCGCGGTGCACGACAACGGTCGCCTGCCGCATGCGGTGATGCTCAGCGGACCGTCGGGGCTTGGCAAGCATGAGCTGGCCGATGCGATGATCGCCCGCGTGCTGTGTCGCACCGCTCAGGGCAAGCCCGGCGCGGCGGCCTGTGGTGAATGTCATGGCTGTCATATGCTGGCGGCCGGACATCACCCTGATCTGATGGCGGTCGCGCCGCAGGATGTCGGCAAGATGATCCGCATCGACCCGATCCGTGAGGTCAATCGCTTCGTCTCCCAGACGGCCCAGCAGGGCGGCTACCGCGTCATCCGTCTGCAACCGGCGGAGTCGATGAACATCGCCTCGGCCAACGCCTTGCTCAAGAGCCTCGAGGAGCCCGGTGCCAATACGCTGTTCATTCTGCTCAGCGACATGCCGTCACGGGTACTCCCGACCATCCGCTCGCGCTGTCAGCAATGGCCGCTGGTGATTCCGCCGGCCGAAGAGAGCCTGCCGTGGCTCACGCAGCAGCTGGGCGAGGATGCTCAGGCCCTGCTGCGCATGGCGGGCGGTCTGCCGCAGCTGGCGGTGCGTCTTGGCGAGGCGGAGCAGCGTCAGCTGCGTCAGGCCTTGCGCGAGCTGTTCGATGCGCTGGTGCGCGGCGGCGAGCCGGTGGCCGAGGCGTGGCGACTGGAGCGCCAACCGCTGGCGCAGGTGCTGTGGTACGGTATTGCCTGGCTGGAAGACCTGATTCGCATGGGCCTGTCCGGCAACGCCAGCGACCTGCGTGACCCCAGTCTCGAGCCGCTGCTGAGACAGGCGGTCAAGAACGGGCGCACCCAGGACTGGTTCAAGCTGCTGGATTTCGCCCGCGAGCAGCGTCGTCTGCTGGCCGCGGGTGGCAACCCCAACCCACAGCTGGTGCTGGAAGCCTGGCTGGTGCGTTGGGCCGCCTTGCTGCGCTCCTGAATGCGCAGCTGGCTTTTTTCTGGCGTGAAGGCCTGAGTGAAGGTCTGAGCGAAGAGCTGAGGAAAGGCTTGAGCGATTCCCGCGTGGAAAGCCACGAGGCTGCGCGAGGCAAGGCGGGCAGGCTAGACTGAAGCCAGCCAGGCCGCTTGCTCGCCTTGCGTCAGATAACAGCAGGCAATGGCCGAAGAATACGCATTGATACGCAGCGTGAGCCCTCATGTGAGCGCTGACGCTCGTCACGGGACTGCATGTGCCGGGAGACCGGCCGGAGGTGAAGGATGGATACCGCTCCACAGCAAGGCCAGAAGGCGCTCTCGCTGACCATTCGTGATCAGAAGACCCTGTTGGCCGCCTACATGTCGACCCTCGTGCGCGGCGGCATCTTCGTGCCGACCACCGAGCGCTACACCATGGGCCAGGAGGTCTATCTGCTGCTGACCCTGCCTGAGGAATCCGAGCGCATTCCGGTCACCGGGCGCGTGGTATGGATTTCCCCGCAGGGCGTCAGTGGCCGGCGCACTGCCGGGATCGGCATCCACTTCAGTGAAGAGGACCGCCAGGTGCGTGACCATATCGAGAACCACCTGGCCGGCATGCTCGGCAAGGGTCACGCGACCTATACGCTGTAGCGCGAGCGCAGCGTCGCTTCATCATCTCGACCGGCAGTGCCATGGGCGCCCGCCGGTCGAGCACGTTTTTCGCCGCGCAGCGCGTGGCCATCAGTAGTGAGAGTTTCCGGATGTTTGTCGATTCGCATTGCCACCTTGATCGTCTGAAACTGGAAGAGCACGGCGGCAGCCTCGAGGCCGTGCTGGACGCCGCGCGCGCCCGTCACGTGCACCAGTTCCTCGCCATTGCCGTCACGCTCGACGATGTGCCCGAGATCTCGGCCATCGCCCAGCAGCATGAGGATGTGGTGATTTCCGCCGGTGTGCATCCGCTGCACCAGGTCGACCCGGAACCCACGGTCGAGGACATCAAGAAGTGCGCCGAGCGCTTCGGCGCGGTGGCCATCGGCGAGACCGGCCTCGACTATCACTACGAGAGCGTCAGCCGCGAGCTGCAGTACGAGCGCTTCACGCGCCATCTGATCGCCGCGCGTGAGCTCGAGCTGCCGGTGATCATCCACACCCGTGAGGCGCGCGAAGATACCCTGGCGCTGATCAAGCAGCACACGGACCCCGCTGTCGGTGGCGTGCTGCACTGCTTCACTGAAGATCTCGACATGGCGCGCATCGCGGTGGGCCACGGCTTCATGGTCTCCATCTCCGGTATCGTCACCTTCCGCAACGCCGAACACGTTCGCGAGCTGGCGCGCGCCATCCCGCTGGACCGCCTGCTGATCGAGACCGACAGCCCCTATCTGGCGCCGGTGCCGTACCGTGGCACCTCCAATGTGCCGGGCAATGTGGTCGAGGTCGCCGAATGCATCGCCGCCGAGCGCGGCATCACCGTCGATGAGCTGGCCATGCAGACCACTGCCAACTTCTATCGCCTGTTCCGCGCCGCCGCGCCGGAAGCGCCAGACAACGTTCGCGAAGCGCTGGCCAGCAGCGGTATGCTCATCGATTGAGCGTGGCACCCCGCATGATCTGACCACCAGGGAGGGAACGTCATGAATCCAGCCGCCATCCTCACCCAGCTGGGCGACAAGGCCACCAGCGGCAAGGCATTGCCGCCGGTGGATCAATGGCACCCGGCGCATTGTGGCGAGATGGACCTCGTCATCTGTGCCGACGGGCGCTGGATGCACGAGGGCACGCCCATAGGCCGTGCGCGGCTGGTGCACATGCTGTCGCGTGTCCTGCGCTGCGAGCCCGATGGCAGTTACTGCCTGGTCGCGCCGGCGGAGAAGGTCACCATCCAGGTCGAGGACCGCCCCTTCCTGGCGGTGGACTGCTCCCGCGTCGAGAGCGATTCTGCGCCGGCTGAGCCCGGACAGACAGAGCCCGGACAGACAGAGCCAGGACAGACAGAGCCAGGACAGACAGAGCCTCAGCCGGACGTCTGGCAGCTGGTCACCGATCAGGGCGATGTCGTGCGACTGGAAGGGGAGACCTGCCTGACGCTGAGCGAGACGCCGGACGGCCTGTGGTTGCCGGAAGTGCCGGTGCGCTTCGGCCTTGCCGCGCGCCTGCACCGCAATCTCTACTATCGGCTGCTCGAGAGCGCCGAGACGCATGAGCAGGAAGACGGCAGCCTGACACTTGGCTTCATGAGCGGCGGGCGCTTCCAGATTCTGGGACAGCTGGCGGCCGATGAGGTCGAGGTCTGAACCTGTCTGAGCTTGTCTGAACTTGTTTGAGCCTGCCGCCTTCTGCTCTCTCTTCCGTGCGCCCCTCGCGTTCTGCTTCGCCCCTTTTCTCTCGCCGTCAGCCATTGCAGGTCTTCATGTCGTCACCACTTCCTCCCATCGAGCCCGACAGCACCGCAACCTCCGGGCCAGATGTTGCAGCATCGCCACTGGCGCTGGCCGTCGATCAGCTGACGCAACGGCTGACGGATCAGCAGCGCGCCGTGGTGGCGCATCGTGGGAGGCATGCGCGGGTAGCGGCGGTGGCGGGCTCGGGCAAGACCACCACGCTGGTGGCGCGGGTGCTGAGCCTGCTGGCGGAAGGCATTCCGGCTCAGCGGATTCTGGTGCTGATGTTCAACCGCTCGGCGCGCGAGGACTTCGTCGCCAAGCTGGCGCAGTCGGCCCCGCCGGGCACACGGCTGCCCGATATCCGCACCTTCCACTCCATCGGCCATCGCCTGACCACCACCCTGGTGCGCTGGGGCAGCCTCGAGCCGCGCGAACTCATCCAGCAGGACTGGGCGTTGGAGCGTCTGCTCAAGCAGGCCGCCCAGCGTGCGCTGGGCGATGCCGATCGCGCCGATCGTGAGGCAGCGCTCGAGGGCGAGCGCCTCGAAGCGCTCGCCCAGTTCTGTGATCTGGTCAAGGCCGAGATGTGCGAGCCGACGCTGCTGTATGAGCGCATGAACCTCGGCGAGCACACCGGCCACTTCGTCGAGTCCTTCGCTCAGCTTGAACAGCTGCTCGAGCAGTACGGCCAGATGACCTATGCCGATCTGCTCTACCGGCCGCTGCGTCAGCTGGAGAAGGAGCCCGAGACCCGCGCGCGCATCCAGGGGCATCTGCAGCACGTCATCATCGATGAATATCAGGACATCAATGAGGCGCAGCAGCGCATGCTGGCGCTGCTGGCGGGTGCACCGTCCGGCGGCGAGTCGTCGGTCGGCCAAGCGTCGGTCGGCCAAGCGTCGGTCGGCCAGGCTTCCTCGCCCGGCGAAGCTGCCTCGCCCGGCGAAGCGTCGCCCGCAGCCTCCGGCGCCTTGGCAGAAGTCATGGCCGTGGGGGATGCCAACCAGTGCATCTACGAGTGGCGTGGCGCGCGGCCTGACTACATGCTGACGCGCTTTGCCGAGAGCTTTGCCGCGCCGCTGGATTTCCCGCTCAGCTACACCTTCCGCCACGGTCATCGTCTGGCGCTGGCGGCCAATCACGCCATCGCCGCCAATGCGCGCCGTCCGGACCAGCTGTGTCTGGCCGCGCCCGGCACGCCGGCGACGCGCTTGTTCGAAGGCCAGGGCGCCGCCAGTCTGGTCGCGGCGCTCACGGCCTGGCGAGAGTCGGGTCGCAGTGGCGCCGAGGCCGCCGTGCTGGTGCGCAGCTGGGCGCTGTCGGTACCGGTGCAGTTGCAGCTGCTCAAGGCCGGCATTCCCTTCCGGCTGGGGCAGGGGGATCGCTTCGTGTTCCGTCTGCCGCTGGTGCAGGCGCTGGCGGGCTATCTGGAGCTGGCGCGTGATGCCACGCGTCTGCGCGACCCGGCGCACCTGCTGCTGCTGTTCACCCAGCCCACCGCCTTCGTCGCGCGCGAGCGCCTCGAGCGCCTGTGTCAGCAACTGGCCGACAGCCAGCGCTGGCCACGCAAGGAAGACCCTATTCTCGAGGGGCTCAAGCCGCTGCAACGCCGCAACCTGCACAAGCGCTGGAAGCTGTTGTGTGATCTGCCCTCGCTGGGCGATTGGGCGCCTGCGCGGCTGCTGCGCCATGTGGTCGATGAGCTGGAGGCCGACAAGGTGCTGCGCCGCGCCGCGGCCCGGCGTGACAAGGGCGAGGAGGATGTGCGCCTGCTGGATGTACTGATCGAGCAGGCAGGGGAGCTGGCCAATGATCCCGACGCCTTCATCAATCTGCTGCGCAACCCGGTCGAGGACGCCGCCGACGGCGTGCTGATCACCACGGTGCACGGGGCCAAGGGGCTGGAGTGGCCGCTGGTGGGGCTGTGGGGCATGAACGAGGAAGACTTCCCGGCCTATTCGCGTGACAACCCGCTGTCGCCGGAGCGCCTCGAGGAGGAGCGACGCCTGTGCTACGTCGGCGTGACGCGTGCCCGCGAGCAGCTGCACCTGTGGCGTGACGGCGGCACGCATACGCCAAGCCGCTTCCTGGCCGAGCTGTGCGTGGAGGACTGCACCCGCCTCGGCGACTGGATTCACGGTGCCGGCAAGCGTGCCAAGCTCGCCCGTCTGCAGGCCGAGGACGGCGATGAGGCCGCCCGTGAGTCAGCGACCGACAACGACGAGCGCCTGCGTGTGGCGGCGCCGGCACTTGGCGAGGCCTATCTGGCGCGGCTGCCTCTGGCACGTCACGGCATCACGCCGCCGACGCTGGAAGCGCTGCCGAAGAAGGTCGCCAAGTCCCCGGGCAAGCCGGCCAGCAAATCGGCTGCGCAAGGCCAGTCCAGCTCGGGCGGTACCTATGCTCGCGGCGCTCGACAGGGCAATCGCTCTCCACGCGGCGAGCCGGCGGTGCTGCGACGCGTCGGTGATTGGGAGGTCGGTCAGCGCTTGCGTCACGAGAGCTTCGGTGAGGGGGTGATCGAAGAGGTCTCCGGCAATGAGGCCAATCCGCTGATCGAGGTACGCTTCGCCGATGGCAACAAGCGCCGCCTGATCGCCACGCGTGCCCCGCTGACAGCCTTGTGACCCTTGTGACCCTCGTGACAACGGACTTGAGACTCGGGCGACAAGGCAGCGCGATTGCCAAGCCTTGCGCCGAGCACCATCATGCCTCCAATGCATCTTCGTCTGCCCGAAAAGGAGTTCCCATGGCTCAGTATCCCGATCCTGCCGCATTGGCGGCAGCCTCCGTCTCCGCCTCATCGCTGCTGGTGCCGGACCAGCGCCAGGCGCCCCTGATCGATGCCAGCCAGCTGGTGACCCAGCTGGCGATGGCGGGCCTCAAGTCGCCCGTGGTGCTGGATTGCCGTGCGCGTCTCGACGATGGGGAAGCCGGCGAGCGTCTGTGGCGTGAAGGCCATCTGCCGGGTGCCCTCCATGTCGATATGGACCGCGATCTGTCGGCCGCCGTGCGCGAGGACGGCGTGGGCGGGCGGCATCCGCTGCCGTCACATCAGGCGACGGCCGAGCTGTTCCGCCGCCTCGGCATCACGCCCGAGCAGCAGGTGGTGGTCTATGACGACATGGGCGGGCAGATGGCGGCGGCGCGGCTATGGTGGATGCTGACCTGGGCCGGGCACCCGGATGTGCGGGTACTGGATGGCGGCATCCAGGCCTGGAATCAGGCCATGGGCGAGCTCAAGCGTGCGCCTGCCCAGCCGGTGACTCCTACACCCAGCGACTGGCAGCCAAGCTTTGATGACAGCCTGCTGGTCAGCGCCCAGGAGGTGGCCGCCACGGATGACAGCTTGCTGGATGCCCGCGGCGAGGCGCGTTTTCGCGGTGAACAGGAGCCGGTCGATCCGGTGGCAGGCCATATTCCCGGCGCATTCTGCCGACCGACCCCCAGCAATCTGGAAGCCAATGGACGCTTCAAGGACCGCATGAGCCTGATGCGTGAGCTGCGCAGCCTGTTGCCGGCGCAGGGTGAGGTAATCGCCTATTGCGGCTCCGGCATCAGCGCCTGCCAGAACATCCTGGCCTTCGCGATCGCGGGGCTGCCGCTGCCGCGCCTGTATGCCGGCTCCTGGAGCGACTGGATCAGTGATCCCGCGCGCTCGGTCGCTACCGGTGAGGCCAGCGAGAAGTAGCCGCACGCGCCAGTGCGATGACGGCTCCACAAATGACAACGCCCGCCAGAGGTTTCTCTGGCGGGCGTTGTCATTTGTGGGATCGCTTTGTCTGACTCTTTGCGTGCGTGCGTGCTTACGCTTGCGTCTTGGGCTCCGCGGCGGGCCTGCGCGAATCGAAGCGCTCCAACAGGGCGGCGTTGGCGCAGTTGCCCATCACGTTGAGGGCGGTGCGCAGGCCATCGGTGAAGCGGTCCACCCCGGCGACCACGGCCACACCTTCCAGCGGCAGCCCTGCCGCGCCCAGCACGGTGGTCATCGCGACCAGCCCTGCACCCGGCACACCAGCCGTCGAGAAGCTGACCAGCAGGCCGGTGGTGAACACGGTGATCACCAGCGAGGTGGTGACATCGATGCCGAACAGCTGCGCCACGAACAGCGCATTGAAGCCCTGCAGCACGGCGGCACCGTCACGCTTGAGGGCCGTGCCGAAGGGTAGCGCGAAGCTGGCCAGGGATTCATTCATGCCGTAGTCGCGGGCATTGCCCAGCGCCAGCGGCAGGGTCGCGCCGGAGCTTGCGGTACCGAAGGCGAAGCCCAGGCTCTGGCCGAAGTGGCGCACGAAGGCCAGCGGGCGGGCACCGGTGACGGCCAGCAGCACCAGATAGAGCAGTGCCATCAGCGCCAGCGCGATGATCAGGCCGATCACGTACATGCCCAGGCGCATCAGCAGGTCCAGCCCCTGGGTGGCGATCACCGAGGTGATCAGTGCGAAGACCCCCACCGGCGCCAGCTTGAGCACGAAGGACAGCACCTTGAGACTGACGGTGTAACCGCTCTCGATCACCCGATGCAGCGGCGCGCTTTCCTCCGGCAGGGCGCGCATCGCCAGCCCGATCAGGGCGGCCGCGAAGATGACCTGCAGCAGACCGCCGCCACCCAGCGCAGTGAAGGGGTTGTTGGGCACCAGGCCCACCAGCCACTGGGCGATGCTGTCGGCGTTGCGGCCTTCAGGTGCTGAATCCACCAGGCTCTCGGTGCCGCTGCCCGGCGTCAGCCAATGCGCGACCAGCATGCCCAGTGTCAGTGCCACGGCGCTGGTGACCACGTAACTGCCCAGCAGGCGGCCGGCATGGCGACCGACGTCGGCGCCGCCTTCGCGGTTGGTCAGGCTCATGATCAGGGCGCCGAACACCATCGGCACCACCACGAATTGCAGCAGGCGCAGGAAGATCTGGCCCACCGGCGTCAGCAGGTGGCTGTCGAGCCAGGCGACGCTGCCCTCGGGCAGAGCGCCTGCCCCGGCGTTCAGGGCAAGGCCGCTGAGAATGCCCAGCCCCAGGGCGAGCAGTATCTGGCGTGTGACGGACATGGTGGCTCCGAAGCGATGGCGTGAGTCTGAATTCGAGGGAGGCTAATGTGCTACCGGGAAGCTGTTATATCAACAATCGCTTTGAGATTGTTTTGGAATAAAACAAGAAGCACTTACGGGGCGCAAGGCTTCTGCGCCTGCGGCGCTGAGGAATGAGGAGGGGCAGACACGACAACGCCGCCACGGCAGGGCCGTGGCGGCGTTGTCAGCTGGCGGGCAGCAGGGGCTTACATGTTGGGGTAGTTGGGGCCACCGCCCCCTTCCGGCGCTACCCAGGTGATGTTCTGCGCCGGGTCCTTGATGTCACAGGTCTTGCAGTGCACGCAGTTCTGGAAATTGATCTGGAACTGCGGCTCACCGGCTTCCTCGACGATCTCGTAGACACCGGCCGGGCAGTAGCGCTGGGCGGGCTCGGCGTAGCGCGGCAGGTTGTCACGCACCGGAAGCTCCGGGTCGGACAGGCGCAGGTGGCACGGCTGGTCTTCCTCGTGGTTGGTGTTGGAGAGGAACACCGAGGACAGCTTGTCGAAGGACAGCTTGCCGTCCGGCTTGGGGTACTCGATCTTGGTGCATTCAGCCGCCGGGCGCATGCGCGCGTAGTCCGGCGTGGTGTCATGCAGGGTCGGCAGGCGGCCGCCCGTCAGCTGGTCGAGGAAGTTGTAGGCGCCACCGAGGAAGGTGCCGTACTTGTGCATGGCCGGGCCGAAGCTGCGTGAGGCGTCCAGCTCCTCATAGGCCCAGCTGTCCTTGAAGCGCTTGCCGAAGTCGACCAGGTCTTCACCGCCTTCGTCGCCGCCCTTGATGGCGTCGAACACGCTTTCCGCCGCCAGCATGCCGGACTTCATCGCGGTGTGCAGACCCTTGATCTTGGCGAAGTTGAGGGTGCCAGCGTCACAGCCGATCAGCAGGCCGCCCGGGAAGCTCATCTTGGGCAGGCAGTTGAGGCCGCCCTTGGCGATGGCACGCGCCCCGTAGGAGACCCGCTTGCCGCCCTCGAGATGGCGGGCCAGGGTCGGGTGCTGCTTCATGCGCTGGAATTCATCGAAGGGCGACAGGTACGGATTGTCGTAGGCGAGATCGACGATCAGGCCCACCACCACCTGCTGGTCATCGGTGTGATAGAGGAAGAAGCCGCCTTCGGCGTTGCCCTTGAGCGGCCAGCCGCTGCCGTGCACCACCAGTCCCGGCTGGTGCTGTTCGGCGGGCACATCCCACAGCTCCTTCAAGCCGATGCCGTAGTGCTGGGCATCCGCTTCGCTGTCGAGCGAGAAGCGCGAGATCAGCTGCTTGCCCAGGTGGCCACGGCAGCCCTCGGCGAACAGGGTGTACTTGCCGCGCAGTTCCATGCCCGGCATGTGGCCATCCTTCTCTCTGCCATCGGCGGCCACGCCCATATCACCGACCACGATGCCGCGCACCGTGCCATCTTCACCATGCAGCACTTCCTGGGCGGCGAAGCCCGGGAAGATCTCGACGCCCAGCTCCTCGGCCTGCTCGCCCAGCCAGCGCGTCAGGTTGCCGGCGCTGATGATGTAGTTGCCGTCATTGTGCATGGTCCTGGGGACCAGTGCATTGGGGATGACCTGCGCTTTCTGGTCATCCTTGAGCAGCACGACCTCGTCACGGGTGACGGCCGTCTTGAGCGGTGCGCCGCGCTCGGCCCAGTCGGGGAACAGCTCGGTCAGTGCACGCGGTTCGAGCACGGCGCCGGACAGGATGTGCGCGCCGACTTCAGAGCCTTTCTCGACCACGCAGACCGTCAGCTCCTTCTCGGCCGCGTTGGCCTGCTGCATCAGTCGGCAGGCCGCCGCCAGGCCGGAAGGGCCGGCACCGACGATGACCACGTCGAAATCCATGAATTCGCGTTCCATGACCCGTCTCCTCAATCTTTGCGCCGTCAGGGCCCCGCGGATCCGGCGGGGCGGGCGTGTCACGAACGACCATGGCCGTTCGCTGGGCAGTGAACCTCCGGCGTGGCGTGCGTCAGGGCACGACTCGTCGGAGTGAAAATAGGGGTGCGACTCACGCTGATACGCCATGTCCTGCACGGACGATCGGCCGCTCGACACAAGGCGCTGGCGCGAAGCAGCCGCATAGCATGCCGCAACAGTAGCATTTAAAACGACCGTTTGTTTATTATGCTTGGGTCTGACGTAATAGCCACCGGGGGAGTTGCAGGAAATCGCCCGATGGGTTTCACGCTCGGGCGTGTTGAGAGTGATTGTCAGGTTTGACCCCGGCAACCAATTCTGCGCAAGATGCCCGCATGAGAATGGCGGCGCCCGGAGAGTGAAAACCACGCCGGTCTGGCTGACTTCATCCGTCGGGTGCCAGCGGATATCGTGGCGAGACACTTGTCATCACGGTCATCTGTGGAAGATATTCACCTATCAAACGCTTGCATGAATCGAGCGCTGGCGGCCTCACGGTCACTGGTACTCCATGAGAAATCAGCGAGGACACCATGAAAGTACTCGTCGCGGTGAAACGCGTCATCGATTACAACGTCAAGATTCGCGTCAAGGCTGACCAGTCTGACGTCGATCTGACCAACGTCAAGATGGCCATGAACCCCTTCTGCGAGATCGCCGTGGAAGAAGCGGTGCGCCTGAAGGAAAAGGGCGTGGCGACCGAAGTCGTGGCCGTCACCATCGGCCCGAAGGCCGCCCAGGAACAGCTGCGTACCGCGCTGGCGCTGGGTGCCGATCGCGCCGTGCAGGTGATGACTGATGACGCCGTCGACTCGCTGGCCGTGGCCAAGCTGCTGGCCAAGGTGGTCGAGGAAGAACAGCCCGGCCTGGTGATTCTCGGCAAGCAGTCCATCGATGCCGACAACAACCAGACCGGTCAGATGCTGGCGGCACTCACCGGCATGGGGCAGGGTACCTTCGCCTCCGAAGTGGCGGTCGATGGCGAGAGTGTCAGTGTCACCCGCGAGATCGATGGCGGTCTGCAGACCGTCAAGCTGAACCTGCCGGCGGTGGTCACCACTGACCTGCGCCTCAACGAGCCGCGCTACGCCAAGCTGCCGGACATCATGAAGGCCAAGAAGAAGCCGCTGGACGTCAAGACGCCGGAAGAGCTGGGTGTCTCCACGGCCTCCAAGGTGTCGCTGGTCAAGGTCACGCCGCCGGCCGAGCGTCAGGGCGGCATCAAGGTCGGCTCCGTCGATGAGCTGGTGGACAAACTCAAGAACGAAGCAAAGGTGATCTCATGAGCATTCTCGTCATTGCCGATCATCATGATGGCCAGCTGACCAGCAGCACCGCGAGTGTCGTGGCAGCCGCAACCGCCATCGGTGGCGATATCGATGTGCTGGTCGCCGGTGAGGGCGTAGGCGCCGTCGCCGAGCAGGCCGCCAGGCTTGCCGGCATCGCGCGCGTGCGTGTCGCCGACAATGCCGTCTACGCCCATCAGCTGGCCGAGAACCTGTCGGCACTGGTCGTGGCGCTGGCCGATGACTACAGCCACGTGCTGTCCAGCGCCTCCACCACCGCCAAGAACTTCATGCCGCGTGTCGCGGCACTGAAGGACGTGGCGCAGATCTCCGAGATCATCGCCGTCGAGAGCGCCGATACCTTCCAGCGCCCGATCTACGCCGGCAACGCCATCGCCACCGTCAAGAGCGACGATGTGCTCAAGGTCATCACCGTGCGTGCCACCGGCTTCGATCCGGTCGCGCTCGACGGGCAGGCGGCCATCGAGGCCGTGGATGTGGTCGAGGATGCAGGCGTCTCGAGCTTCGTCGAGGAAACCCTGGCCGAAAGCGAGCGCCCTGAGCTTGGCTCCGCCAAGGTGGTGATCTCCGGTGGCCGCGGCATGGGCAACGGTGAGAACTTCGCGCTGCTCAACGGTATCGCCGACAAGCTGGGCGCCGCCATCGGTGCCTCACGCGCTGCGGTCGACGCCGGCTTCGTGCCCAACGACATGCAGGTCGGCCAGACCGGCAAGATCGTCGCGCCGGATCTCTACATCGCCGTCGGCATCTCCGGGGCGATCCAGCACCTGGCGGGCATGAAGGACTCCAAGGTCATCGTCGCGATCAACAAGGACGACGAAGCGCCGATCTTCCAGGTCGCGGATTACGGCCTGGTCGGGGATCTGTTCGAGGTGCTGCCGGAGCTCGAAGGCAAGCTCTGAGCAACGCCCCGCAAGGCTGAGGCCGAGACACCGCAAGGTGCCCTGGCCAATCAACGCGACCCGCTTCGGCGGGTCGCGTTTTTTTGTGTCTGCGAGCAAGGGTAGGGGCGAGGGCAGGGGAGAGAGCGTCAGGAGAAAAGTGCAACGCTGCATTGCAGCTTTCAGGGCCTGCTGATGGGGCAGAGCGAGGCAAGATCAATTGATAATTGTTCTTGTTTGTAATACCGTCCATGCCAGTGATTTGCATTTCCACTCGGAAGCCACTAGCGGCCTGGCAGGCGACCGAGGATGCAACCAAGCCTAGTTCTTCAGGAGATGTCCGTGCGGCGTTCGACTTCTTTCCCCTTCCCGTGCGTGCGAGCCCTTGGCGGCCTGCTCCCGGCGCTGGTGCTGCTTGCACCGCTGACAGCCACCGCATTGCCGGCGCATGCCGAGACACTGCGTGACAGTGCCGCTACTCATCAGGAAACCCAGCGTGAGCTGCAGGCGCGCATCGACGCCGCCGATGACGAGACGCGTGCGCTGCTGGTGCGCCTACGTGAAGCGCGTCAGGAAGCCGCGCGTCTGGAAAGCTATACCGCGGAACTGGCGCCGCTGAATGCTGACCGTGCGGCGCGTATCGAGCGCCAGCGCACGGCGCTGGAGAATCTCGAGGCCACGCGCGAGTCGCTGCCGGGCCTGCTGCGTCAGCAGGTCGAGGAGCTGGCGGACTTCATCGAGCAGGATCTGCCGTTTCTCAAGGACGAGCGTCTCGCGCGCGTCCAGCGTCTGCGTGACAACCTCTCCAATGCCAGCCTGAGCAATGACGAGCGCCTCGATCAGCTGCTCAACGCCTGGCAGCAGGAGCTGAGCTACGGTCAGGGCTTCGATACCTGGCGCGCAGGACTTGTCGGTGGGGAAGACACCGAGGTGCAGTATCTGCGTGTCGGCCGCGTGGGCCTCTATTACCTGACGCTGGATGGTCAGCATGGTGGCGCCTGGCAGGCCAGAAATGGCAGCTGGCAGGTGTTGGATGACAGCGGCCTGGAGGCGCTGCGCAAGGGTATCAGCATGGCGCGTGACCAGCAGGCACCGTCACTGGTGACCCTGCCGCTGTCGGTGCCGGTCGAGGACGTCGAGCTGGCTCCGAAGGGGCGCCTGTCGCAGTCCGCGCTCAAGAGCGCCGATCAGGCTGCTGCGGCAGTCACCAGCACACGTACCACCACTACCCGTACCGCGCAGGAGTCCAGCTGATGGCGACGAATTCACAAGCGCCACGCGCGTCTCTGTCACGCCTGTTGCTGACGGCCGGCACTCTGGGGCTGCTGACGTTGTCATCTCCCGCCGTGCTGGCGGCGACCGGCAGTGCCGAGCAGTCATTGAGTGTCGAGCAGTTCGAACAGGCCGCCAGTCAGGCCGAAGGCCGCGATCAGGCGCGTCTCGACACCCTGTTGTCGGATCGCGAGGCACTGCAAGCGGCGGTCAGCGAGGCCGAGGCGCGGCGTGACAGCCTGCGCGAGACGCGCGCGACCCTCGAGGCCGAAGCGCAGGAACAACAGGCGACCCTCAGCGGTCTGGACGAAGAGCGTCAGGCCCAGCAGGGCGATCTCGGTCAGGTGTTCGAGGTGGCGCGCAAGCATGCCCGCGAGACGCGTGAAGCCCTGGCGGGCAACTGGCTGCTGGTTGGCGGCCAGGCGCGTCTGCCGGACCTGGGGCCGCGCGATGAGGTGCCGGGCCGCGAGCGACTCGCTGCCCTGACCGCCGACATCCGCAGCATCGCCAGCGAAAGCGGGCGTGTGCTGCGCTTCCAGGCACCGCTGGCCGGGCCTGATGGCAGCATCAAGCCACGTGAGATCGTGCGGGTCGGCGAGCAGATGGCCTTCAGTGGTCGCCACCTGCTGGCACCGCTGTCGGAAGACAAGGCCGTGGATGGCCCCTCGGCACTGGACACCCTCGGCCTTGCGGGTACCACGCCGCTGCGCATTCGCAAGCAGCTGGCGGCCTTCGATGCCGGCGACAGTGATCGTCTGAGCTTCGACCCCACCGGTGGTGATGTCACCCAGGCACTGGCGCGGGCGCCGCGTCTCGGTGAGCGCCTCAAGCAGGGCGGCGCCGTCGGTTACGTCATCGTCGGTCTTGGCGTGCTGGGCCTGATCATCGCGCTGATCCAGCTGGTGCGTCTGTCGCTGACCCGCCGGGCGGTCAAGCGTCAGGAAGCCGACCTGAGCCAGCTCAGTGACGACAACCCGCTGGGCCGTGTGCTGCATCGCTTTGAAGGCATGCGCCATGATCACGAGCCGGAAGCGCTCGAAGCCCGTCTCGACGAGGCGTTGCTGGCCGAGCAGCCCAGGCTCGAGCGTGGCCAGGCGCTGGTCAAGCTGCTGGCTGCCATCGCGCCGCTGCTGGGTCTGCTGGGTACCGTGACCGGCATGATCGGCACCTTCCAGTCGATCACCGTCTTCGGGACCGGCGACCCCAAATTGATGGCCGGCGGTATCTCCCAGGCGCTGGTGACCACCGTGCTGGGTCTGGTGACCGCCGTGCCGCTGCTGTTCGCCCAGACCGGACTTTCCAGTCTGTCCAAGGGCCTGATGGGCCGCCTCGAGGGCCGCGCCAGTGCACGTCTGGCCGATCACCTCGAGAAGCGCGCCCCGAGCAAGGCTGCCAGCGCGGCGGCGCGTCAGCGGGATACCGAGCATGCCTGATTCGTTGGCCGCCTCTTCCTTGCTGAGCGGTGGCTTCGCGCCAGTGATGCGGCTGGTGGAAAGCGGTGGCCCGCTGATCGTGGTGATCTGCGTGATCGCCATGGTGCTGTTCGGGCTGGCGCTGGAGCGCGGCCTCTACTGGCGGCTCGTGCATCGTCCGGCGCGTCAGCAGTTGATCCACGACTGGGTGGCGCGCAGCGAGCACCACAGCTGGTCGGCGCTCACCCATCGCGAAGTGCTGACCCGTGAGCTGCTGTCACGCCTGCGCGCGCCGCTGCCGTGGCTCAAGCTGCTGGTGCTGATCTGTCCGCTGGCAGGGCTGTTGGGCACCGTGACCGGCATGATCCATGTCTTCGATTCGCTGGCGATCGCCGGCACCGGCCAGGCGCGTGCCATGGCCGATGGTGTGGCACGCGCCACGCTGCCGACGCTGGCCGGCATGGCGGTCGCGGTGGTGGGCCTGATGTTCGTCACGCGCTTCGAGCGCGTGGTGCGTCGTGAAGACCAGCGCCTGCACGACCGTCTGGCGCGCGCCGTCGACGATGCACGTTCCGGCATGTCCGCTGCGAACGGCTTTGATTCCTCCTCTGATACAAGCGAGACACCACATGCGTAGACGTCGCATGGAGGCCGCGGAAGACAGCGGCGAGATCAATCTCACGCCGATGCTGGATGTCGTCTTCATCATGCTGATCTTCTTCATCGTCACCACCAGCTTCGTCAAGGAGTCCGGGGTCGAGATCCAGCGTCCGGAAGCTTCCAACGCCACGGCGCGCCCTGACGCGGCAGTCATGGTCGCCATCACCGCCGAGGGCGCGGTGTGGGTCGACGGCAAGCCGGTGGATGCCCATCGCGTCGGCGACGCCGTGGCCGATCTTGCCGATGGTCAGCCGGTGGTGATCCAGGCCGACAGCCGCTCACAGACCGGTCTGCTGGTCGAGACGATGGATGCACTGCGCAACGCGGGTGTGCAGGATATCGCGGTCGCCGCCTCGAAGGGCGAATGACATGACGCGACGCCTGTATGCCAATCGACTCGTCGGGCTTGTCGGTGGTGCCTTGCTGGCGCTGGTGCTGTTCTATGCGCTGGCCTTGCTGGTCGCGCCGCCGGTGAACGACACGCCGCCACCGGAGCCGCTGTCGGTCTCCACCGTTCAGGCGCCTGAAGAGGCGCCGGAGCCCGCGCCGGCGGCGAGTGAAAGTCTGCCCACGCCGCCGGCCGAGCCACCGCCGCCGCCCAAGGCAGCCCCGATGCCGGCGCCCAAGGCGACAAGCCCGGTGGCGATTCCCGAGGTCAAGACACCATTGCCGCCGACGCCAGAGCTGACCATGGATGACAGCCTGCCGCCGCTGGAAGTCGAGCGTCCGCCCAAACCGACCCCCAAGCCGAAACCGACGCCCAAGCCAGCACCCAAGGCCAAGCCGGAGCCCAAGGCGGTCGCCAGGCAGGCCGAGGCCGCTTCATCGGCGCAGTCGGCGTCTGATGCGTCATCACAGGCCGCGGCGAAGCCGTCCAAGCCCAAGGCAGCCCCGGCGGCGCAGGGTGGTTCACCGCGGCCCACCGTGCGCACCGCTCCCGAATATCCGAGTCGCGCGCGTCGCCGCGGCATCGAGGGCTTCGTCGAGGTGGCCTTCGTGATTCGCCCGGACGGCAATGTCGATGGCGGCTCGCTGCGGGTGGTGCGTGCCGAGCCGTCGGGCGTGTTTGACCGGGCGGCGATGAAGGCGATCGCGCGCTGGGAATTCCCGGCCGCGGGCAATGCGCGCCAGGCGCGCCAGCGGCTCGAGTTCCAGTTGCGTTGAGGCAACCCATGACCCCATGGCGCGGGCTTTCATCGGGTGTCTGATGTGTGTCATATGTCGTCATCTCTGATGCCGTGGACTTGTCGGCAATGCGCCGGGTCATGGCAGCGGATGAACGCAAGAGGAAAGACTCATGGTAGCGAAATCCACACCGCCGCAGGACGCCGACAGCGCTGAGCGATCGCGAGGCCTGATGGCGCGGGCGCGCCAGCTGCTGACACGCGGCGGGCGCCGACTCACCCGCGTGACGCTGGTCTCGACCTGCCTGATGCTGATGATGGAAGTCGGTGGCATCAGTGCGGCCCATGCGGCGACGCGCGTCTCCGCCGAAGTGGCGGGGCAGTTGCGCACGCTGCAGTCACGGCTGGATGAAGGCGATTATGACGCGGTCGGTGAGCGTGCCGAGCGTGAGGCCAAGCGCCAGCGTGGCGAGGTGCGCGCGCTGTATCTGTCATTGGCGGCCAGTGCGCGAGCGCGTCAGGGCGATCAGGCCCAGGCGGCGCGTCTATATGCCGAGGCGCGGCGCCTGCCGGGCGTCAATGTCTCCCAGGCCCGCGAGTGGCTGCGTCGTGAAGCCATGCTGCGCCTGCGCGCCGGTGAGCGCGACAGCGGTATCGCTCGTCTGGCGGAATATCTGCACGGCGGCTCGGCGAGTGCCGATGACCTGTGGCTGGCGGTCAGTCTGGAAGCCAATCGAGGTGACTGGGCGCGCGCCGAGGACTGGTTGGAGCGTGCCAGCAAGGCGAGTGCGCCGAGCGGCGATCGCCTGAAGCTGGCCGTCAGCGTCTATCAGCAGACCGGCCGCCATGGCGCGGCGGTGGCGCTGGTCGAGCAGGGGCTGGGCGAGTCACGTGACCCGCAGGACTGGCAGCGTGCCGTGGCGCTCTATCAGCGCCTCAACCAGAACACCCGCGCCGCCAGTACCTGGGAAGCGGCATGGGCGGCGGGGATCGTCAGCGGCAGTGATGCCTATCAGCAGCGAGTCGACCTGCAGCTGGCGGCCGGTGCGCCGGCACGGGCGGCGGAGCTGATCGAGGCGGGGCTTTCGAAATCCGCGACACCCGAGGGGCAGCCGCTGCTTGACGATACCCCGGCGCTGCGTCGCCAGCTGGCGCAGGCCTGGACGGCGGCGCGCGATGTCGAGCATGCGCTCAAGGCCTGGGCAGCCGTCTCGCAGCAGAGCCAGTCACTCGAGGATGCCTGGCAGTATGCCGAGCTTGCCTATGATTGGGGCCGCTGGGAAACGGCGCAGCAGGCGCTGGCCGCGGCCGGTGAGCGTGGCGATGACTCGGCGCGTCATTGGCTGCTCTCCGGCGTGGTCGCCAGTCAGCTGGAGCAGTTCGACCCTGCGCGTGAAGCCTTCAAGAAGGCTCAGGCGCGGGGCGCCGAAGGGGCCGATGCCTGGTTGAAATCCGTCGCGCAGCGCTGATGACGTGAGACGCTGACGATCCAGCGCTGTCTGAGTGTCACTGCAACGAAAACGCCGCCTTTCCTGATCGTCCTGAGACGGGAAAGGCGGCGTTTTCGTGTCTGGCGATCGTGTTCGCGCTGGCGTTGCTCAGCGCATCAGCCGATATCGGTCCACACCGGGGCGTGATCCGACGGCTTTTCCATGCCGCGCAGCGCGTAGTCGACACCGGAATCCTTGATCAGCGGAGTCAGGCCGGGGCTGGTCATGATCAGGTCGATGCGCAGGCCGCGCCTGGGCTCACGCTCGAAGCCGCGCGAGCGGTAGTCGAACCAGCTGAACTGGTCATCGACTTCCGGGTGCACGTGGCGGAAGCTGTCGGTCAGGCCCCAGGCGTAGAGACGCTCCATCCACTCGCGCTCGATGGGCTGGAAGCTGGTCTTGCCTTCACGCAGCCAGCGCTTGCGGTTGGGCTCGCCGATGCCGATGTCGCGGTCGGTGGCCGAGATGTTGTAGTCGCCCATCACCACCACATGCTGCTCGGGCTGGTGGTCTTCTTCCAGCAGGCGGAACAGCTGCTGATAGAAGCGTGTCTTGTAGGGGAACTTCACCGGGTGCTCGATATTCTCACCCTGGGGGAAGTAGCCGTTGTAGACGATCAGCGGCTCGCCATTCGGGCCGTCGATCTCGACGCCGATCATGCGCTTCTGGGCATCCTCGTCGTCATCCGGCATGCCGTAGTGCACCTTCTTCGGCACCTGACGGGTCAGCATCGCGACGCCGTAGTGGCCCTTCTGGCCGTGCCACACCACGTGATAGCCCAGCGCCTCGATGTGCGCGTGGGGGAATTCACTGTCCTGCACCTTGGTTTCCTGCAGGCCAATGACTTCCGGCTGATGCGTCTCGATCAGCGCTTCCAGCTGATGCGGACGCGCACGGATGCCGTTGATGTTGAAGGAAATCAGGCGCATCACGCTTCGCCTCCACCATCATCCTTGGAGGAGCTGTCTTCCTTTGCCGGCGCATCAGGGTGCAGTGGCAACAGCGGCGCCGCGTTCATGCGTTCCAGCTTGGCGGCAGCCTGGGACTTGCGCTGGTCCTTCTTCTTGGCCACGTAACGCGGGCCGGAATGCACCTGGTCCGGGTTCTCGGCGCGCCACTTCTTGAAGTCCTTGCGGCGGCCGGTACGAATCTGCACCTTGTCGGCGATGGAGCGGCTCTTCTTTCTACGTGTCATCTTCGGGCTTTCCTGTTCGGTGTCGGCAGTCGCCAGCCTTGAGTCGCACGGCAAGGCCGCGGCACGCGGGCAACCGCATCAGTTGTCGGGCATTCTACCAGCCTGCATGGGGCGGGTGCCATGAGGGGCGTCGTGGTGAGACGCATCGCGTGTCTGCACGCGAGGATGTCTCGCGCCGAGTGCGTCATGATGCAGGGGCGCGAAGACGCCGGCGGGCTGGTACAATATGTCGGCGTTATCGTCGCTGCCTGCAGGTGAGGTGCGTGACTGGCCGCTTGAACCGACGCCTTGTGTCTCATGCACGATGGCGGGTCGCCTGCCCCTCGGGGCGCGCTTCCCCTCACGCATGTCAGAGACAACGGCTTGCCGGACGCGCCAGTCTTGCTGCCATTGCCCGTGCCAGCGACATGCAATATGCAATATATGAGTGTTACCTGAATGACCCTGGCAGGTACGCCGCCCCGGCCCACACAGCAAGACAGACAGACAGACAGACGGGCGGCGGCGAACTGTCCCGTGGCGTGGCCCAGGTTGCCCGGCAGCCTGATGCCCGCCCGATGAAGAAGCCCTTTCGACCGACACGCAGTATCGGCCGTCCTTGTGGCGACCCATGAGCCTGTCCGTTGCGTGAGCCCGGCGATGACATGACCGGTGCCACGTGAGCAGACCCTCATGGCAGACGTCCGCTCCAGTCCCTTGCCGAACATTCGGGCAGGGGAGCGCTGGATGCGTGAATCCGTCAAGAACAGGTGAGAGCATTCGTGTCCTTCTGCACCCGAGGCCTGCGTGGCCTCGGAGACGCACACCCAGGGGGTGTTGCCGCAGAAGGGCAGGGGATGGCTCCCAATCCGGTAAAGGCGCATGCAGCCCGAGACTACCGCGCATCAGGCGCGAGTCAGGCGAACCAGGTGAGACGACTGGGCATGACGAACCAACCGGGTGTGGCCTGTCACGGCGAGATTCCGAGAACGACCCGCGCCTGTCGCATATGAACCCTTGAAAAGAACGGATTACATGAGCGAGACGGATCAGACCCAGCCAGCCGCTGAGCAGACTCAGCAAGAGCCGCAGGACCCGAACCAGAAGCCGAGAAAGCCCAAGCGTCGTCGTCGCAAGCCGCGTCGCTCCCAGTCCAAGTGGAACCTCGATCAGTTCCCGGTCGCGCCGGTCGCCGGCCAGTGGCGCTTCCATGATTTCGATCTGCCGCTGCCGCTGATGCGTGCCATCCAGAAGGCCGGCTTTGAATACTGCACCCCGATCCAGGCCCAGACCTTCGAGAAGGCACTGCTGGGTGGTGACGTGGTCGGCCGTGCCCAGACCGGCAGCGGCAAGACCGCCGCCTTCCTGATCGCCACCCTGGCCTACTTCCTGGAAGAGAAGGCGCCGGAAGGCCAGAAGCCGGGCGCGCCGCGTGCCGTCATCATCGCGCCGACCCGTGAGCTTGCGCTGCAGATCGAGAAGGACGCCAAGGCGTTCTCCGAATTCGCGCGCATCTCGGTGGCCTGCGTGGTGGGTGGCATGGACTACCAGAAGCAGCGTGAACGCCTCGAGCGCAAGGTCGACCTGCTGGTCGCAACGCCAGGCCGCCTGCTCGACTTCCACACCAAGCGTGATGTCGATCTCTCCGAGACCGAGGTGCTGGTGGTCGACGAAGCGGACCGCATGCTGTCGATGGGCTTCATTCCCGACGTCAAGCGCATCATCCGCGCCACACCGCGCCCGGAAGAGCGCCAGACGCTGCTGTTCTCCGCCGAGCTGTCTTCCGACGTGCTGGGGCTGGCCGAGCAGTGGACGCATGAGGCGACTCAGGTCGCGGTCGAGCACGAAGCGACGGCTGCCATCGCGGCGGACAACGACGCCGTGCAGACCTACACCGTGAGCGATGATGACAAGCTGCGTCTGCTGATCAATCTGGTGAAGCAGGGCGAGATGGAGCGCTCCGTGGTCTTCGGCAACAGCCGTGGGCTGGTGCGCAAGATCAACGCCGCGCTCAAGGAAGCCGGTATCGAGTCGGCGGTGATGTCCGGCGCCGAGACCCAGACCGAGCGCCTGGAAGCCCATGAGGCCTTCCGCAACGGCAAGCTCAAGGTGCTGGTGGTCAGCGATGTCGCCGGGCGTGGCTTCGCACTCGAGGACGCGACCCATGCGATCAACTTCACGCTGCCGGAAGTGCCGGAGGACTACGTCCACCGTGCAAGCTTCAGCGATGTGACCTTGATCAGCTTCGTCGGTGAGGAAGATGTCTTCTCGTTGCCGGAAATCGAAGACTACCTGCAGGAAACGCTGCCGCGTCAGCAGCCGCCCCAGGGCCTGCTGTAACGCCTGCTTGCCTCCGACCGGTCACAGAAAGGTGGCCGGCCGCGCAGGGCAGTCGAGGTGGATGGCAGTAGCACGCAAAGACGGCGGACAGCTCAGGCTGTTCGCCGTCTTGCGCTCCATGACCCGCAGGTTTGACGACAAGCAGCCAGTCGCCAGTTGTTGTCGACCGGATGTCGTGGGTCAGGGGTGGATGGCCAGTTGAGGAGAGAGACACGCAATGCTGGAAGATAGCCTCAAGGGCGAGATTCAGGGCGCCTATCGCAAGTTGCTCGAGGGTCTTGAGCTGACGCCGCGCTATGGGCAGCGGCTGATGATCGCCGAGATCGCGCGCACCCTGGGCAACATCGAGCAGAATCCGGAAGGCTATCGCCTCGGCAACGAGCATGTCTGCGTGCTGGAGGCCGGTACCGGCACCGGCAAGACGCTGGCCTATCTGCTCTCCGCGCTGCCGGTGGCCAAGGCGCGCGGCAAGCGGCTGGTGGTCTCGACTGCGACCATCGCGCTGCAGGAGCAGGTCATGCATCAGGACCTGCCGGCGCTCAAGAAGCATTCGGGGCTGAGCTTCGACTACGCCCTGGCCAAGGGCCGTCGCCGTTACCTGTGCGTGCAGAAGCTGGATCAGGCGCTGGAAGGTGTCGAGGACAACCCGACCATGGCGCTATTCGAGCGTGACATGATCGCCAGCGACGGCGGCAGCTTCGTGGAGCTGGCCGGCAAGATGGCCGAGGACTATGCCAGCGGCGAGTGGGCAGGAGACCGCGACAGCTGGCCGTTGCAGGTCGAGGACCGTGACTGGGCGCGTCTGACCACGGACCACCGTCAGTGCACCAATCGCCGCTGCAGCCACTTCTCGGCGTGTGCCTTCTTCCGTGCCCGTCGTCAGCTGGAGCAGGCCGACATCATCGTCGCCAACCATGACCTGGTGCTGGCGGACCTCTCGCTGGGCGGCGGGCTGGTGCTGCCATCGCCCAGTGACTGCATCTACGTCTTCGATGAGGCGCACCATCTGCCCGACAAGGCGCTGGATCACTTCCATCACCGCACGCCGATCAATCAGACGCTGCGCTGGCTGGGCAATCTCAAGAAGTCGCTCACCGAGCTGAATGCGGCGCTGGGCAGTCAGCCGACCATCGGCCGTCTGCTGGCGCGCATGCCCGAGTTGCTGGCGGATATCGAGCCGCGTCTGGGCGAGGTGTTCGGGCTGGGGCATCAGCTGGCGGATCTGCCCAATGGGGCCGGCGAGGACGTCACCAATCATCGCTTCGAGCGCGGTCAGGCACCGGAGGCGCTCAAGGATCTTGGCCACAACCTGCTCAAGGGCTTCGCGGAGCTGTCGCGGGCGCTGGAGCAGATCGCCGACATCCTGCGTGAGAGCCTGGACCCGGAGAAGGCCACCGGCCTGCCCAAGGAGAATGCCGAGGACTGGCTGCCGCTGGTGGCCCTGCTGCACGGGCGTGCGCTGGAAGCCCATGCGCTGTGGGAGGCCATCGGCCTGAGCGATCCTGCCGATGGGCCGCCGCATGCGCGCTGGCTGACCTTCGAGCGCTTCAATGGCGAGCCGGAGATGACCGTCTCGGCAAGTCCGGTGTCGGCCGCGGAAACGCTGGCACGCCATCTGTGGGGCACCTGTTTCGGTGCGGTGCTGACGTCGGCGACCCTGACGGCGCTCAATCGCTTCGAGCGCCTGCAGGAGCGTGCGGGCCTGGCCAATCGCTATCGCTATCAGCGTCTGCCCAGCCCGTTCGATTATGGCAAGGCGGTGCTGGCCATCCCGCGCGAGGCGGTGGAGCCGTCGCCACCCGGTCCGCATGAGCAGGCGATCGTCGACTTCGTCAATGCGCTGGATGTGCGCGAGGCGGTGCTGGTGCTGTTCAGTTCGCGCAAGCAGCTGGCGGCGGTCAACAAGGCGCTGGACAGCGAGACCCGCAAGCGGGTGCTGGCGCAGAGTCGTCTGCCCAAGCATGAGCTGCTCAGTCAGCATCGCAAGGCGGTGGATGGGGGACGCGGCAGTATCATCTTCGGGCTGGCGAGCTTCGCCGAGGGCATCGACTTGCCCGGCAAGTATCTGACCCACGTGGTGATCACGCGGCTGCCGTTCGCGGTGCCGGATGACCCGGTCGGTGCGACGCTGGCGGAGTGGATCGAGTCGCGGGGCGGCAATCCGTTCATGCGTATCGCGGTGCCGGATGTCTCCATCAAGCTGGTGCAGGCCTGTGGGCGCCTGATCCGCAAGGAAGCCGATGAAGGGCGTATCACGATTTTGGATCGACGCATCCTGACCAAGCGTTACGGTCAGCAGTTGATCGAGGCCTTGCCGCCCTTCGTGCGCGAGATCGATGGCGTGCGCCAGAACTGATAGGGCAGGGCTGAACGGTCAGAGCTGGCCCGTCAGCTGTCGACCCAGCGGCCACAAAAAAGCCCCGCCAATCGGCGTAATGCCAGTCAGTTAAGCCTATTCTCCATAAGCTGATCATGAGACCTTCC
>ERZ1673962.24-NODE-24-length-130850-cov-35.731809_pt1 | contig 130850 bp, 106 predicted proteins | sample MGYA00580188_ERZ1673962 | MGnify/ENA primary metagenome ERZ1673962 (study PRJEB41334, sample SAMN05608104) | rock metagenome | biome: terrestrial subsurface; feature: shale formation; material: shale | place: USA: Pennsylvania ...
GCTATCGGCACAGACTGGCTATCGGCACAGACTGGCTATCGGCACAGACTGGCTATCGGCACAGACTGGCTAGCGGTTCAGGGCGCCAGCAGTTGCTTGTGCCATTCGCCGTCTTCGGTGTCCAGGCGCTGGTAGCGCACGCGATCGTGCAGGCGCGAGGGCTGCCCCTGCCAGAATTCGATCATCTCAGGCACTACGCGATAGCCGCCCCAATGCTCCGGACGCGGCACCTCGGTGGTGGCATAGACCTGCTCGAAGCGACCCTGACGCTCGCTGAGCCATTCACGATCGGGAATCTCGACACTCTGCTGGGAGACCCAGGCGCCCAGCTGGCTTTCCTTGGGGCGTGAGGCGAAGTACTGATCGGAGGTGGCATCCGCGACCTTCTCGACGCTGCCTTCGATACGCACCTGGCGCTCCAGCGCGGGCCACCAGAAGGTCAGCGCGGCGAAGGGCACATTGGCCAGTTCGCTGCCCTTGTGGCTCTGATAATTGGTATAGAAGATGAAGCCTTCACTGTCGCAGCCCTTGAGCAGCACGATGCGCGCATGCGGCTTGCCCTGGCTGTCGACGGTGGAGAGCGTCATGACATTGGCGTCGTTGTCATCGGCGGACAGGGCGCTGGTCAACCACTCCTGAAACAGCTCGAAGGGTTCCAGCGGTGTGTTCGCAAGGCTCAGGCCATCACCGGAATAGGTTCTGCGCACATCGGCGATATCGCGGTTCATGGTGGGCTCCCTTGATGAATTGCTCATGTAATGGCATGACTGTGACCGCTCACGTGCTGGATCGCAAGCCTCAGACACCGCCCAGCTGCAGCCACGCCATGTAAAGCCCGGTACCGACGGCAATCGAGAGCAGCGCATTGCGTCGCCATAGATGCAGTCCCGCCACGCAGAGGGCCGCGACCAGCATGCCCGCGCCCTCGGCGCTTTCAAGCCAGCTTTGCCAGGCCGAGATGCGGTGCGCGGACTCTGACATGTCAGGCAGTTGCATGGCCGACAGCGAGACGATGATCAGCACGACCATGACGATGGCCGGCAGATAGCGGCCCATATGCAGAATCAGCGGATGGGCCGAATGGCGGGACAGAAAAACGAAGGGCAGCGCGCGCGTGGCGAAGGTCGCACCGGCTGACACGGCGATCAACAGCAAGGCCTGCAGGGTCGTCATGGGGTGGTGTGCTCCGAGGCTTGATTGTGCTCAGTCTGGCACGCGCCAGACTTGCCTTGATGGTGATGATCGTCACGCGAGGCGTGCTTGCCGTGTGGCTGTTGTTTGCCACGCTGGTAATGATATTGCCCGAGCAGGAGAGCGCAGGCTGCCGCGATGCTGCCCAGCAACAGCTGGTCTTCCGGCAGCAGCCACAGGCCCGCGAGCGTGACCAGCAGGCCGAGCATGAAGGGCCAGCGCTCGCGCAGGGCGAACCACTGTTCGATGCCCAGCACCACGAACAGCGCCGTCAACGCGAACTCGATACCGCTGCTGTCAAAGCTGAGCTGTCCGGCTGCCAGACCCAGCAGCGTCCCCAGTACCCACCAGGATTGGTTGAGGAAGGTGATGCGCAACATCAGGCGCTGGTCATCACGGCGCGCCACGGGATCCTCGCGCTCGCCGCTGCGCGGCAGGCTGGCCAGCAGTGAGTAGGTTTCATCGGTCAGCCCGAAGATGAGGTAGAGCTTGCCAAGGCCCGCCGCGCGGAAGCGCTCCAGCAGCGACAGGCCGTAGAAGAGGTGGCGCGAATTGAGCAGTAGCGTGGCCACGAAGACCTCGGTGATGCCGGCGCCTGCACCGAGCAACGCTACCGCCAGGAACTGGCCGGCTCCGGCCAGGATGACTAATGACATGAGCAGGCCCAGCCAGGGGCTCAACGGCAGCTGGGTGAACAGCACGCCGAAGGCAGCGCCCAGCGGGATATAGCCGAACATCACCGGCAGGGTCTGGTTGAGTGCCTGTTGCCATAAGTGGCGACCGCTGACTGGCTGCCGGGGAGGCGAGCCCGCACCGGGGGTGTCGCCCCGAGAGGCATGCGAGGTACTGGCCGTGGAAGGCGATGACATGGCGAGAGTTCCGTTCTGCGCAGGCGAGGTGAAGACGGGCGGCACATGCAGGGGGCCTTCAAGAGGCCGAGTCCCCACAAGCTGCAGACAATCTACGCAGCATATAATGTCATCAAGCGTCAGGCGATGCTGCCAAGGTGGCAGCTGGCAGTGGAAAGTGCTGAATCAGCGCTTCATTACTGATATTTCACATGTCTCATGGCGCCACGGCCGATTGATTTACCGTGGGTCGCCAGGTCACGGCCACCTATACTGGCCTGTAGTCGCTCGTTGGCTGCCTATCGCTGCCTGATCACGTGTCGTGCCATCAAAGGTTCATTCGCTGAGGGAGTCATCAGGATGAGTTCGAACCGATTCCGCAAGTCCTCGTCTGAGACGGTGCTTCATGATCAGGGTGAGCCTTCGCCGCTGCGCAGAGTCGTGATCTGGGGGCTGGCCATCCGGCTGTTTCACCTGCTGCTGATCCTGGCGATCATCGGCATGTGGTACACCGCCGAGGTGGGCGCAGGGCTCGATTTTCCGATGGTCTGGCATGCACGGCTGGGATATTGCGTGATCGGGCTGGTGGTGTTTCGCGTCATATGGGGGCTGGTGGGCAGCGGGCATGCTCGCTTCAGCCGCTTCGTGGCGTCACCGCGCACGACCTGGCGCTACACCGGTGACTTTCTGGCGGGGCGCGCGCCACGCCATGCAGGCCATAACCCCCTGGGTGGCTGGATGACGCTGGCCATGTTGCTGGTACTGGCGATTCAGGGATCGAGCGGTCTGTTTCTGACCGATGATCTGCTGTTCGAAGGGCCCCTGCATGATCGAGTCCCAGCGAGTGTCGCCGAGGGGCTGGCCTGGGTGCATCACACCAATATCACGCTGCTGTGGGGGCTGATCGCCCTGCATCTGATGGCCATCGTCTGGCATGGTCTGCGCGGTGAGTGGTTGATCTGGGCGATGGTGCATGGCCGCAAGCATTTCAGGCGCGATGAATCGGTAGTGGATGAGGGCGAGCCAGTATCACCTTCAGGGACACGCAGGTGGCTCGCACTGGGGTTGGCGATCGGCATTGCCGTTCTGGTCATCTGGCAGGGGGCGCAGTTGCCGTAAGCTCTGCTCGTTCTCACTCATGCTTTCGCTCTCACTTTCGCCCTCAAGTATGCCAAGACGCAAAAGCGCCGCCACGAGCAATCTCATGGCGGCGCTTTTGCGTCTTGACGGAGCTTTGGCTATATCAGTCAGCGCGATACTGCTGATGACAGCCCTTGCAGGTCTTGGCTGTCTCGACGAACTGGCTGCGCAGGGCGTCAAGGTCCTGACTGGCGGCGGCGTCGGCCAATGCCCGGCTCTGGGTCATCAGCGCCTCTGCACGCTCGTCGAAGCCTGCACGGTCACTCTCTATCTTGCTCAGCGCGTCGGTATCACCGTCATAGGAACCGGCGATGAAGCCCTCCCATGGCATCTGAGCCAGCAGCGCCAGTCGCTCGGCGCGGGTGCGAAACTCCTCGGCATCATAGTCCTGCTTGCCCTTGACCATCGCACCCATCGGACTGAACTGCCACGCCAGCGTCTGGAAGACTGCCTGGCGATACTGGATGGCATCTTCCGTCTTGTCAGCCAGTGCCGCAGGCGACGCCAACAGGCTGGCAAGCACCGCGCCAGCCGCCAGCACGCCAGTGGTCAGGCGGTTGCGCGAAATGCCCGCAGGGCGCGGAAAAGACAAGTGTGTTGTCAGGCTGATCATGGCAAAGCCTCGCTGTGGTCAACTCGCAAAGCCGATACAGCATGGGCGGCTCGCGATGGTTGAGGAGACACGCTGGGAAAAGCAGTGGGTAGCGGCGGGGAAAGCGGCAAGCCGCCGTGGGAAGGCGCAAACCGATACCCGCCATTCTAGTCGGCTATTTAAGTCGAACAAGGCGCGACGAGAAGGGCGGGCAATGGAGAGGCCAGGGCTTGATCAGACCTGCGGCTGACGCTTGAGGTTGCGTGAGCGGAAACGGGCGTAAGCCATGCTGGAAATGAACAGTCCCAGTGCCGCCAGTGCTTCCAGAACGCCGATGACGGCGTGGCCAGGCACACCGGCCAGCATCACGCCCTGCATGATGTAGAGCAGGCTGACGAAGGCCAGCCAGACATGGCCACGTGCCCGGCGGGTGAAGATGGCGGGCAGAAACAGTGCGATGGGCAGCAGGCGGATCAACAGCGGCAGCAGGCCGCTGTTCTCGCTCTGCGCCATCAGCTGAATGCCGCCGATCAGCAGCAGCAGGGCGACGGCCGCAAAACTTGCGATCACACCGCGACGGCTCTTGGCTTCGAGCGTATCGAGGCCCTGCTCACGTTCCAGTCGTTCAAGCCAGGCGCGCATCTATTTCGTCTCCCTGAGAGGTTGCATTGCCAGTGCCAGGCGAGCGATACGCTTGCCTTGCGCCAGTGCCAGGCGCTGTTCGTTGTCATCGACATCGTTGTCGCCACGCTTGCCGCTGACGTGGGTCGTGCCGTAGGGCGTGCCGCCCTGGGTGGTCTCGAGCAACTCGGTGGCGCTGTAGGGCACACCGGCATACACCATGCCATGATGCAGCAGCGGGATCAGCATGGTGATCAGCGTGGTTTCCTGACCGCCATGCAGAGAGCTTGAGGCACTGAAGGCGGTGGCAGGCTTGTCGATCAAGGCGCCGTTCATCCACAGTTCACTGGTGGAATCCAGGAAGTACTTGAGCGGCGCCGCCATGTTGCCGAAGCGGGTCGGGCTGCCCAGGGCGAGGCCCGAACAGTGACGCAGGTCGTCCAGCTCGACGTACATGGCCCCGCTGTCGGGGATTTCCGGCTCGGTCTGCTCGCAGGTGGCCGAGATCTCGGGCACCCGGCGCAGGCGTGCCTCGACACCGCTGATGGACTCGATGCCGGCGGCGATCTGCTCGGCCAGCGTGCGGGTCGCACCATGGCGCGAGTAATAGAGGACGAGGACGTACGGCGTCGCGTCGGGGGTCGTTGCGGACATGAGCTTCCTCAGGTGGATGACAATCTATCGAAAGGGGCAAGCGGGGCTTGCGTGAGCACACCCTGTCATCAGGGGATCAGGCGTCGCTCAACAGCACCAGCACATCTTCGGGCGGGCGACCGATGACGGCACGCGTGCCATCATCGAGAATCGGCCGCTGCATCAATTTCGGCGTTGCGGCAATCGCGTCAAGGCGTTGCGCATCGCTGGGGTCTACAAGGCCCAGTGCCTTCCACTCGGCTTCGTTCTCACGAGTCAGAGCCCGCGCGCCGCCTTCCACTCGGGCGGCCAGGGCCTCGAGCTGCTCACGATCGAGGGGATCTTCCAGGTAGCGGACGGTCTCGAAGGCATCGCCCTCGAGGCGCGCGGTCAAAAGCGCCAGTGTTTCCCGTGACTTGGAGCAGCGTGGGTTATGGTAGAGTTTCAATATTGACATGACTGTCTCCGTTTCCGGACAGGTGATGGGTTTCACGCAAGCGCTACTGACCATGGCCGGCGGTGGCGAATGAATCAGGCACGCATTGTAGAGGGGCGCACAAGAATGCCACAACTGCCAGGGATCTCGCGGGTCATGCCCGCCATCGGCGTCATCCTCAAGCTGGTATCACGTTTCAACTATCACGACGGCAAGAAGACCGCGTCGGCACTGACCTATACGACGCTGTTCGCCATCGTGCCCTTGATGACGGTCATCTATGCGATGTTCGCCGTCATTCCGAGTTTTGACGGCGTGGGCGATCAACTGCAGACCACGGTGTTCTCCCAGTTTCTGCCCTCGACCGGCGCCACGGTGCTCGAGTATCTCAACGAATTCTCCGGTCAGGCGCGCAATCTGACCTCGGTGGGTCTGATCTTCCTGTTCGTGACCTCGGTGATGATGATGATCACCATCGAAGGCGCCTTCAATGCCATCTGGCAGGTGCCGGAAGGGCGCAAGGGACTGTCGAACTTCCTGATGTACTGGGCCGTCCTGACGCTGGGTCCGCTGATGCTGGGCTCGGGCTTTTTGCTGTCGTCCTTTCTGACCTCGCTGTCCTTCTTCGACTCGGCCGCCGAGATGCTGGGCGGCAAGGCCCTGTTGCTGCGTCTGTTGCCGCCGCTGTTGAGCGCTGCGGCCTTCACCTTCATCTATGCCGCGGTGCCCAACTGCAAGGTTCGCCTGCGTGACGCCGCGGTCGGCGCGCTGACCACGGCGCTGGCGCTGGAGCTGGCCAAGGCGGGCTTCTCACTGTACGTGACGCATTTCCCGTCCTATCAGGCCATCTACGGTGCCTTCGCGGCCGTGCCGCTCTTCCTGCTGTGGGTGTTCCTGTCCTGGTGCATCGTGCTACTGGGGGCGGAAGTCGCGGCCTGGATGGGCGAGCGCTCCAATGCTGACTGGCATCGCTGGCCGCCGTTCTGGCAGACCCTCGGCGCCGTGATGCTGCTCAAGGATGCCCATGAGCGCGGTGAGCCGCTGTCCGATGATCGCCTCACGGAAGTGCTGGGCAGTCGTTACCGTCGTGTGCTCAAGCCGCTGATCGCCGAGAACATCGCCAGCCAGACCCAGGATGGCCAATGGGTGCTCGGGCGTGATCTCAGTCAATACTCGCTGTGGGAGATGGCGCACGCCTTGCCATGGGAATTGCCGGCCGGCGAGGCGGGCGAAGCGCCGCATCCTCGTCTGGAACCCCTGCGTGAGGCGCTGGCGCGTGCGCGTGCCGCCGAGAAGGAGCGCATGACCTGCGGTCTGGTCGAGGTGCTGCCCAGTGTCGGTGAGGTGGGTGATGAGGCCATGACTCAAGAAGAAAAAGACCCGCAAGATCCGCAACTTGCGACTTCCTGAGCGGCACTGGAACGCGATTGCAAGGTGACAGTCTGATGCCGAATGGGCAGAATGCGCACCCTGTGCCGTCTGCTCGCCCCGACGGGGGTTGAGGCGGATGCCGATGCCCCGATGCCGATGCCCCGATATCGAAAGCGATGACGGCAATGAAAAGGCCCGACACCTGTTCGGGCCTTTTCCTTTGTCTCTCGCACATCAACCTCGCACATCAACCGGAAGCGCTCGCCTGTCTTGCATGAATTCGGCCTGCACGCTGGAGAGCCTGACTGAGGGATGAGCGAGGTAAGGGTGAGGCATGAGTGATTCAGGTCAACTGGCGACTGCCCGCCGGGCAGACACGCAAGTGAAAGGTTGGCATGCCAGACTGGCGACGGCGCCTTGCCCGCTGTCTGATGTGATCTTTGCGCGACCTGTGCGCCAGCGCCAAAGCGAGCGGCGAGGCGAGAGCTGGCAGTCAGCCGGTGGCCAGGCACGATGGAATTGACGATGTGGCGTGCCAGTCCCTGGCGCGCCTGACATGCATGAGGGTGCCGTTCGCGGCGCCCGCTGGAGGTGACAACCCGCCGATGAAAAGCTCTGCTCCTGAGAAGGCCCCGCTGGTCAAGCTGCGTGGCATTTCCAAGACCTTTGGTGATCGCAAGGTGTTGGACAGCCTTGACCTGGATTTGAACGATGGTGAGTTCGTCACGCTGCTGGGCCCGTCCGGTTGCGGCAAGACCACCGTGCTGAGAATGATCGCCGGCTTCGCATCGCCGGATAGCGGCACCATCACGCTCGAGTCGACGGCCTTGCATGAGCGTCCCGCTCACCAGCGCCCGGTCAATACCGTCTTCCAGAGCTATGCGCTGTTTCCGCACATGAACCTCTATGACAACGTGGCCTTTGGCCTGCGCATGGAAAAGGTCGCCAAGGCCGAGATTCATGAGCGGGTGCGCGAAGCGCTGGAGATGGTGCAACTGGCCCATCTGTCGGACCGCCGCCCGGACCAGCTCTCCGGCGGGCAGCAGCAGCGCGTCGCGATTGCCCGCGCCGTGGTCAAGCGGCCCCGCGTCCTGCTGCTCGATGAGCCACTCTCGGCGCTGGATTACAAGCTGCGCAAGCAGATGCAGAACGAGCTCAAGCGCCTGCAGCGTCGCCTGGGCATCACCTTCGTGTTCGTCACCCACGATCAGGAAGAGGCGCTGTCGATGTCCGATCGCGTGGTGGTGATGCGCGAAGGCGGCATCGAGCAGATCGGCACGCCGCGTGAGGTCTATGAATCGCCGAGCACGCTGTTCGTGGCGCGTTTCGTCGGTGAGATCAACCAGCTGGCGGCGCAGGTCGTGCGCCCCGCGGCGACGGCCGGGCGCATCGAGATCACGCTGCTCGGTCAGACGCTGGAACTCAGCAGCCATGGCCGCACCTATCAGGGCGGAGAGGCGGTGCAGGTGTTGCTGCGCCCGGAAGACATGCGACTCAAGGGTGCCGAGGACAGCGAAGGTTTCCCGGCGCGTGTCATCGAGCGCAACTACAAGGGCATGACCCTGGACACGGTGCTGGAGCTCGACAACGGTCAGCAGTTGCTGGCCAGCGAGTTCTTCGACGAGGATGACCCTGACTTCGATTACCGCCTCGGCGAGCGTGTGCGCGTCAGCTGGGTGCCGGACTGGGAGATCATCCTGCCCGATGATGAGCCGGCCGTGACGGGGGCGGGTGCATGAGTCTGGTGCGCAATCCCTTCAAGACCGCCACCCTGACCATCATCTGGGGCTGGCTGATCGTGCTGGTGCTGGCCCCGACGCTGCTGGTGGTACTGGTCAGTCTGATGCCGGAAAACACCGGCCAGCTGCTGGGCGGTGAGCTGTCGCTGAGCACGCTGTGGCAGGGCTTTCTGACCAACTATGGCCAGATGATCAGCCCGGTGTACCTGAGTGTCTTCGGCCATTCGCTGTGGATCGGCCTGATCACGACGCTGATCTGTCTGCTGCTCGGTTATCCCTTCGCGTGGATGATCTCGCGGGCCAGCCCGCGCCTGCAGCCCTTGCTGCTGCTGTTGGTGATCATTCCGTTCTGGACCAACTCGCTGATCCGCATCTATGCCCTGCGCACGCTGATCGCGACGCGCGGCCTGCTCAACGATGTGCTGATGAATCTCGGCCTGATCGATGCGCCGTTGCGCCTGCTGTATACCGAGGAGGCGGTGATCGTGGGGCTGGTCTACATGCTGCTGCCGTTCATGATCCTGCCGCTGTACGCCGTCTTCGAGCAGCTGAGCCGCCCGACGCTGGAGGCGGCCCGCGACCTTGGTGCCAATGGCCTGGCCACCTTCCGACATATCGTGCTGCCGCTGACCATGCCGGGCATCATCGCGGGCGTGCTGCTGGTGTTCCTGCCGGCGATGGGCATGTTCTATGTCTCGGATCTGCTGGGTGGCTCGCGCCATCCGCTGATCGGCAACATCATCAAGGGCCAGTTCCTGCAGGCCAACAACTGGACCTTCGGCGCGGCGATCAGCGTGATGCTGACACTGGTGATGGCGTTCCTGCTGCTGGCCTATTACCGCAGCGTCAAGCTCTTCAAGCGTGAGGTGACCCTATGAAGGCGAGCGCCGCGCTGCGTTGGTTCAGCCGCTGTTACCTGACGCTGATCTTCACGCTGTTGTATGTGCCGATCCTGGTGTTGATCGGCATCTCGTTCAATGACTCACGCAATCCCTTCGTGTGGGGCGGCTTCAGCCTGCGCTGGTACGACAAGCTGCTGGGCAATGGCAATCTGATGGAGGCTGCGCTCAATACGCTGTGGCTCGGGGTGACGGCGGCGACGCTGGCGACCCTGATCGGCACGCTGACGGCCACCGCGCTTTATCGCTATCGCTTCCGCGGCAAGCCGCTGCTCAATGGCATGCTGTTCACGGTGATGATGATGCCGGACATCGTGATGGCGATCGCCTTCCTGGCGCTGTTCATTGCGTTGGGTATCCAGCTGGGCTATTTCTCGCTGCTGGTCTCGCACGCCACCTTCTGTCTGCCGTTCGTGGTGATCACCGTCTATTCCCGCCTGACGGGCATCAATCCGCAGTTGCTGGAAGCGGCGCGTGATCTCGGTGCCAGTGAAGCCCGCGCCGTCTGGCACGTGCTGGTACCGGCGCTGATGCCGGCGATCGCCTCCGGCTGGCTGCTGAGCTTCACCCTGTCGCTGGATGATGTGGTGATCTCGACCTTCGTCACCGGGCCGACCTTCGACGTGCTGCCGCTGCGCATCTACTCGATGGTGCGACTGGGGCTCAAACCTGAAGTGAATGCATTGGCAACCCTGCTGTTGGGGCTGTCGCTCTGTCTGCTGTTGATTTCACAGTTGTTGCTCAAGGAGAAAAAATAACATGCAAGGTACCCGTTTCCCGCTGCGCGCCGCTGGCCTGATGGCTGCCGTCAGCCTGGCTTCCGTGGCCACATCCGCCCCCGTTCTGGCCGCGGATGACAGCGACAAGGTCCTCTACGTCTACAACTGGACCGAGTACATGCCCGATGAAGTCATCGAGCGCTTCGAAGAGCAGACCGGCATCGATGTCGTCTACTCCACCTTCGATTCCAACGAAGCGATGTACGCCAAGCTCAAGCTGCTGGACAGCGACAACAGCTACGACCTCGTCTTCCCGTCGACCTATTACATCGACAAGATGGCGCGTGAAGGTCTGCTGCAGAAGCTGGATGTCAGCAAGCTCGACCATTTCGAGGACCTCGACCCGAATCTGGTCGATCGTGACTTCGACAAGGGCAACCAGTACAGCGTGCCTTACATGTGGGGCAGCGCCGGTATCGGTTACAACCCGGACTATGTCGAAGAGGGCGCACTGACCAGCTGGAACGATCTGTGGAACGACAAGTATCGTGACAAGCTGCTGCTTTCCAACGACATGCGCGAAGTCTTCCATGTCGCACTGGCAAGCCTTGGCTTCAGTGGCAACACCACGGACCCGGACGAGATCAAGGCGGCCTACGAGAAGCTGACCCAGCTGATGCCCAACGTGCGTGCCTTCAACTCCGACGCGGCGCGCGTGCCCTTCATGCAGGGTGAGGTCGATGCCGGCCTGATCTGGAACGGTGAGGTCTATCAGGCCAACCAGGAAGGCGTGCCGGTCGAGTATGTCTATCCCAAGGAAGGCATCATCCTGTGGATGGACACCATGGCGATTCCGTCCAACGCGCGTCACGTCGATGCGGCCTATCAGTTCATCGATTACCTGATCAGCCCGGAAGTCAGCAAGGAAATCAGCGAGTACGTGGGTTACACCACGCCGAGCCTGGCGGCCAAGAACATGATGGACCCGGAAGTGCGTGACAATCCGGTGGTCTTCCCGACTCAGCAGGATCTCGCCCGCGGCGAATTCCAGACCGATGTCGGCGATGCGCTGTCGATCTATCAGAAGTACTGGGAGCAGCTCAAGACCGGCCATTGATCCGCCCTTGAGGCGTGATGACGCAATAAATCACGTCAGCGACTTGAGCTGAACCGACGCCCCGAGGCATGCTCTGTCTCGGGGCGTCGTCGTTTGTCGACCTTGACTGCGCGCTCCACGTAATTGACACGTCCTGGTGAAGACTGGAGGGTGCCATGTCACGTTTTTCCCCTGCAATGATGTCGGCGGCGCATGCCCGTGAGTTGAGCAGTGCCGAGGCGGATGATCTGTTCAGTCGTGAGATGCAAGGCGTTGCTCCCCTGACGCGCGGCAAGGACCGCGCCGATGTCACCACGGCCCGCAAGGGCCCCAGCGAGGCTCAGCTGGCTCGGCGTGAAGACGCACAGAAGACCCTGGGCAATGAGCTGGACGGACTGTCCGACAGCTACGTGGAGCATCTCTCGCCGCATGACCCGGTCGAGTTTCGCCGCGATGGCATCCAGACCGGTGTGCTGGAGCGCTTGCGCCAGGGCGGCTACCCACCCGAGGCGCAGCTCAATCTGATGCGTCGTCCGCTCATCGAGTGTCGGCGTGAGGTGCACCGCTTCATCCAGGACGCCTGGCGCAGCGAGTTGCGCTGCCTGCTGGTGATTCATGGCAAGGGGCGTGACAGCGAATCGCATGCCGCCTTGATTCGTGCCTACCTGGTGTACTGGCTGGAGCAGATGCCCGAGGTGCAGGCCTGGAGCAGTGCCACGCCGCGCCATGGTGGGTTGGGGGCGACGTTGGTGATGTTGCGCAAATCCCGCACGGCGCGTGACAACAACCGCGAACGACACCAGAAACGGCGCGGCTGATCGCCACGAGCAGCAAATCCCGCAAGCAGTCAAATCCCGCAAGCAGTCAAATCCCGCAAGCAGTCAAATCAGACAGCAGAAAGCCGACAATGGACACAAGAAAGCCCCGCCAGGCCGCGATCATCGCGAGCTGGCGGGGCTTTTTCATGCTCATGATTCAAGCTGACTATTGCACGCTGTAACCGCGACCGGTGAAGCAGGCACTCAGCGCGCGGCGATAGGTGTCTGCGTTGCTGGCGGTCACGGGCGGTGCCGCAGAATTGGCTTCGGCGCCACTCTGCTGATTGGCCCAGCGATGGCACTCATAGCGATCACGCGCTTGCTGGTCTTCGCTCTGGCCCTTGGTGGGGTAGGCGATGACATCGACTGCCGCGGCCGTGAGTGTCGCCTGAGCGGGGGCCTGGACGGGCAGATACTGCTGCTGACTCTCTTCCCACAGGTAATAGGTGCCTGCCGCCAGGAAATACAGCGTAGCGCCCACCCAGACACCGCGCGCCCCTGCGGGCAGGCCATGACCGTGCCCGGGGCCACCCGGTGCCCAGCGAATCAGCCGACCGGGCTCACCATGCCCGATCACGATATCGGGGCCTATGTAGCCCGGCCCATCGAAGCGCCCATGCCCCGGGCCCGCCATGGCGGACGTGGTCGGCAGGGCACTCAACAGGGCGAGAGACAGCGCGAGCGCGCGCAGGGGGCCCTTGCCGGAATGACGATTGCGACTCATGCGTTTACTCCTGTGTGACCAGCATGGCATTTGAGTGTGCCGATGACGTTGGGTGCCCAGCGTGCAAGCATCAAGAAAACAAATGGCATCCTGCGCCATGTGTGCGCCGAGAAGTTGGACGGTAGTTGGACAAGACATTGGTCATGTAGGCATTAGGTGATATTATCCGCGCGCAATCTGATCATGTTTTTTCATTATAGTGTTGTTTGCCAGCAGGGCGCCGAGACAGCTCACGGCGTCTCTCCCGGACACTCACAAGGAAATCTCCATGCGCAATACCCCTGCAGCGGGCGGTGGCGAAGATGCCAGTGCCGAGCCGCGCACCGGCTTGTTTGCCAAGGTCAACCCGCCGGTCTTCTTCGGCTCGAATGCCATCATCCTGTTATTGGTGATCTTCACCGCGGTGTTCTCGGACACGGCCATGTCCGTGTTCGAGTCGGTCCAGCATTGGATCACCAACACCGTGAGCTGGTTCTACATTCTGTGCGTGGCCATCGTGCTGATCTCGGTGGTGTATGTCGGCTTCTCACGCCATGGCGAGATTCGCCTGGGGCCAGACCACTCACTGCCGGACTACAGCAACGTCACCTGGTTCGCGATGCTGTTCTCGGCGGGCATGGGTATCGGTCTGATGTTCTTCGGCGTGGCCGAGCCGGTGATGCACTTCCTCAACCCGCCGACGGGTACCCCGGAGCAGGTCGAGACCGCGCGTGAAGCGATGAAGCTGACCTTCTTCCACTGGGGGCTGCATGCCTGGTCGATCTACGCCATCGTCGCGTTGATTCTGGCCTACTTCAGCTATCGCCATGACCTGCCGCTGACGCTGCGCAGTGCCTTGTATCCTCTGATCGGCAAGCGCATCTACGGCCCGATCGGCCATGCGGTGGACATCTTCGCCATCGTCGGCACCGTCTGTGGTGTCGCCACCACGCTGGGCTACGGTGTGGCACAGGTCAATGCCGGGCTCTCGCACCTGACCGGCATGCCGAACAACGACTGGACCCAGGTCGCGATCATCGTCGTGATCACCGGCCTTGCCACCATCTCGGTCGTGACTGGCCTGGACAAGGGCATCCGTATCCTGTCCGAGATCAACCTCGGCCTTGCCGTGGTGCTGTTGCTGTTCGTGCTGCTGCTCGGCCCGACCGCCTTCCTGCTTAAGGCGTTCGTCCAGAATTCCGGCTTCTACATGGCCGATATCGTCGGCAAGACCTTCGAGCTCTACGCCTACGAACCCAATGACTGGATCGGTGGCTGGACACTGTGAACCGTACCGGCTTTCTCGGAGACCCGTTGGTTTGAGTCAGGCCACCTTCTTGGCCTGACCCTGTTGCTCATAATACAGCGCTTCTCGCTCAGCCGGCGGCATGTTGCCGATCGGCTCCAGGAGTCGTCGATGGTTGAACCAGTCGACCCACTCCAGGGTGGCGAACTCAACGGCTTCCAAGTGCCGCCATGGCCCGCTTCGGCGGATCACCTCCGTCTTGAACAACCCGATTACTGTCTCGGCCAGCGCGTTGTCATATGAGTCGCCGACACTCCCAACAGACGGTGCGATACCGGCGTCCTCCAAGCGCTCTGTGTATCGAATCGAGACATATTGAACGCCCCTATCGCTATGGTGGATCAAGTCGCTGCCAGGACGCTGAGGCCGCTCATGAAGTGCCTGCTCCAGCGCATCGAGCACCATGTCGGTGCGGGGTGAGCGGGACACTCGCCAGCCGATGATCCGGCGGGCAAAGGCATCGATGACGAAGGCGACATAGACGAACCCCTGCCAGGTCGCGACATAGGTAAAGTCCGACACCCACAGCGCATTCGGCTGAGCCGGCTGAAACTGCCGGCGCACCAGATCCGCCGGAGAGGCCTTGTTGGGATCTGGCACGGTCGTACGGACCGGTTTGCCTCTCACCACACCTCGCAGCCCCATCCGACGCATCAGGCGCTCGACGGTGCAACGAGCCGTGGGGATCGCTTCTCGATGCAATTGGCGCCAGACCTTGCGGATGCCATAGACACAGAAGTTCTCGTCCCAGACGCGCTGGATCTCGGCGCTCAACCAGCGATCACGCTGGATGCGGGGTGGCGCGCGATCAGGCTGAGCGTCACGGGCCTTGTGCTCGTAGTAGGTCGACGGGGCGATCGGCAGGACACGGCAGATCGGCTCGACCCCGTACGACTCCCGGTGATCATCGATGAACTCGATCATCACTTGCCGCGGCGGTCGAGCTCCGCCTGGGCAAAATACGCAGAGGCCTTGCGCAGGATCTCGTTGGCCTGCTTCAACTCGCGGTTCTCACGCTCCAGCGCCTTGATCCGCTCGCGTTCAGTAGTGGTCGCGCCTTCCCGACGTCCTGTATCACGTTCAGCTTGACGGACCCAGCTACGCAGCGTCTCCGGTGTACAGCCGATCTTGGGGGCAATGGCACCGATGGCGGCCCACTGAGAGGGGTAATCGGCTTCATGGTCGAAGACCATGCGGACGGCCCGTTGACGGACCTCAGGGGCATATCGCTTGGAAGTGTTCATGGCTCAATCCTCTCAAGGTTTGGAGCCTCCGGGAATCCCGGTACGGTTCACTGCTCTACTGGGGATGGTGGATGTCCTGGTCTCCATTCGTCGGCATGTTCATCGCGCGTGTCTCGCGTGGCCGTACCATCCGGGAATTCGTGATCGGCGTGCTGTTCGTGCCGGCCGGTTTCACCCTGCTGTGGATGACCATCTTCGGCAACACCGCCATCTCGATGATTCTGGAGCAGAACGTCACGGCGCTGGTCGACACCGTCAACGACAACTATTCGCTGGCCCTGTTCACCTTCCTCGAGCAGCTGCCGCTGTCATCCATCACCTCGGTGATCGCGCTGGTGATGGTCATCGTGTTCTTCGTCACCTCGGCGGATTCCGGCTCGATGGTGGTCGACATGCTGGCCTCCGGTGGTCGTGACGACACCCCGATTTGGCAGCGTATCTACTGGGCCTTCGCGGTGGGGCTTTTGGCCATCGTGCTGATGCTGGCCGGTGGGCTGGGGGCGCTGCAGACCGCCACCATCGCCACCGCCTTGCCGTTCGGCATGATCCTGCTGGCCGCGATCTTCGGCCTGCTGCGTCAGCTCAATCTCGAGTCCGTCAAGCGCCGCTCGCTGTCGGTGAACACCGCAGCCGCGACGCCGATGGGCGAGAAGGGCAACTGGCGCAAGCGTGCCCAGCACCTGATGAGCTTCCCGACGCGCGCCATGGTACGTGGCTTCCTGCGCGGCACAGTCGCGGAAGGCATGCAGGAGCTGGCTGAAGAGCTGCGCAGCCAAGGACTGGAAGTCGATGTCACCATCAGCCGTGATCGCGTCTACTTCAATGCACGCCACGGTGAGGAAGATGACTTCATCTACGGCGTGCGCATTCGCTCTCACCTGCGTCCGGACCTCAATCTGGACCAGGAAGACGAGGGGGATGAAGAGGACTACTGTCGTGCCGAAGTCTTCCTCAAGGAAGGCGGTCAGTCCTATGACCTGATGGGCTACAGCAAGGACCAGGTCATCAATGATCTGCTCGAGCAGTACGAGCGTCATATGCACTACCTGCACCAGCTACGTCTGAGCCAGTCCGTCGGTCAATGATCCGAGCGGGCAGTCAGTGACGCTTCACGCGTCGTCATGACGCAAGAGCCCCTTGTGGAGAGATCCGCCGGGGGCTTTTGTCTGTCTGGATGAGGTTCCCTGAAGGAACCGGCTTGGATAGGGCCTCTGTCGAAAGACGCCGCAATGTAAGGCCTCTTTTTCGGCTCAGGCATTAGCGCTGCTTATCCAGGCGGCGTCGAGATCTTATTGGTCTCGCAAGCGGGGGGCCTATAGCATGGACTCTCCCCACAAAGTCGCATATCGGCTGGGGTCAGATGACATGCCGTGGTGTTGTCGTCTGCCAAGGTTCCCGCCCATGACTGGCCGAAGGTGAACGCGATCTGCCCGCAATGTCCCCATGACGACTGAGGTTCCTTGAGCCTCGGCATCCGCAGTCATGAACAACGATAGCGGCATCATGAAAAATGATAATAAAAACCCGTCACGAGGTAGAAACATGTTGAAAGGAAAGGAACTGGATGCACTTATCGAGCAGCGAGGTGTCCTGAAGGGACTCAACTCGACGCTCGGTATCACCGCGATCACCATGACCGTGTTCTTCATTCTCTATGCGATTCTGCTGGGCAAGACGGCCAGCGACCAGTTTCTGGGCATCAAGGCCTGGATAGAGAGCACCCTGGGTTGGTACTACGTGCTGGTGATGTTCTCGACCTTCGTGGTCTGTCTTTACGTGATGTGTTCGCGTGTCGGCAAGATTCGGCTGGGGCGCGACGATGAGCGTCCCGAGTTCAGCAACTTTGCCTGGTTCTCGATGCTGTTCGGCTGCGGGACCGGCGCGGGCATGCTGTTCTTCTCGATGTCCGAGCCCATGATCCATTTCGCGAGTGACTGGAGCGGCGGCAATCCGTTTCTGAGTGCTGACGTCAAGGCGGCCGTCGCCGCCTTCTTCGAGGCCAAGCAGGCCGCCCTGGCGAGTGCTCTCATGCCGGGGGACGAAGGCTTCCCGGTGCCTGACAGCCGCGTCGCGGAAGCGGCCGCCGGTGGCATCAAGCTCACCGTCTTCCACTGGGGCACGATCGCCTGGGCCATGTATGCCATCGTCGGGCTGTCACTGGCCTATTTCGCCTTCCGCAAGGGTCTGCCGCTCTCGATGCGCTCGGCCCTCTATCCGCTGATCGGCAACCGGATCTACGGGCCCATCGGGCACACCGTCGATATCCTGACCGTGTTCGGTACCATTTTCGGCATCGCCACCACGCTCGGTCTGGGCGTCGAGCAGATCGGCTCCGGCCTGATGTCACTGGGCCTCATCGAAGAGAAATCGCGCATGGTGACCGTGGTCTCCATCGTGTTGATCAGCGTCATCGCTACCCTGTCAGCGACCAGCGGCGTGGCACGCGGCATCAAGCTGCTTTCCACCTTCAATACCTGGGTCTGCCTCGGCATCCTGGCCTACTTCCTGCTGGTGAGCGACGCCAACTATCTGATCGCGAGCTCCATCACCGCGCTCGGGGATTACCTCACCGATGGCGTCTCGATGACACTGTGGACGGCGCGCACGCCGGATGAGCAAGTGTGGCAGGGCGGTTGGACCATCTTCTACTGGGGCTGGTGGATCGCCTGGGCCGGTTTCGTCGGCATGTTCATTGCCCGCATCTCGCGCGGCCGGACCATCCGTGAATTCATTCTCGGAGTGATGGTCATCCCTTCCATCGTCGCGCTGGTCTGGTTCGGCGTCATCGGTTCGGCGGGGATCTATCAGTCCCTGTACGGGGCCGACATGGGCATCTACACGGCTGCGGTCACCAACTGGGACTACGCCGGCACCCTCTACCACTCGTTCGATGTGCTCACACCCGGCATCGCCGCGACCGTGGCCAAGGTGGCCGCGCTGGTCGTGGTGATCATCTTCTTCGTCACGTCTGCGGATTCCGGCACCCTGGTACTGGGGCGCCTGCTGGCCTTCGGTCGTCGTCCTCCGGTGCAGCAACGCATCATCTGGGGCATGATGCTGGGCGCCGTGACCTTGATCCTGCTGTTGCTGGGGGGTGATCAGGGGCTCAAGTCCCTGCAGGCTGCCTCGATCGCCGGCGCCTTGCCGTTCACCTTCGTGCTGATCGCCATGATGATCGGACTGTTGAAATCGCTGCGCGAGGATGGCGAATCGATGATCGAGAACGAGGAGCATATCCGCAAGATGATCGAGAACGAGGTCCGCGACCTCTCTTGAGTTGCCGTTTGCCAGACGTATGCGTTTGGTGTGCAAGACATGAGGCCTCTGCCCCTTGGGCAGGGGCCTCGTTGTTTCTCGCTTTCGGGACAGGGCTGTTTACCTCCTTGGGCTCAGGGCTGTTTCCCTACTTGGACTCAGGGCTGTTTCCCTGCTCCAGAGCAGGCCTGCGCATGTCACCAAGGTCGCAAGGCAATATCAAACGTACGTATGTTCCAATGCTGACAGGTCCATCGATTCCGCCAACGGCGCGCAGCATCGGTTTGCGGCTATGCTGTCGACAGTGAAGAGCCCACAGGCTGATACCCACCTGACGGAGTCCCGACAGCGCCTCACCACGCATCTCACCGACGTCTACAACAACAAGGTAGCGGGGGCAGTGACGCCGAGCGCCCCACGTACTGATCAAGGAGCAACGCCATGCATGATCCCCTAGCGGCTCGACCCGATGAGTCAGGCAAGTCCACTACCGATACCACTGCCGATTCCACTACAGAACCTTCCCACGTGGCTGATGCCTCAGCCGACGCTTCGAGAGTACGGCCAGCGGCAGGCGACATGAGCGGCATGTCATGCCTGCGGTCTTCTCAGGAGGTGGATTTCAGCGGCTACGACTCCCTGATGGACATGCTGGAGAAGGCCTGCACCGCGCATGGCGAGCGTCCTGCCTTTACCTGCATGGACCGCACCTTGACGTTTGCGGAGCTGGATGCCACCAGCCGTCAGCTGGCGGACTGGTTCCAGCATGAGACCGACCTCAAGCCGGGCGACCGGGTCGCCATCCAGCTGCCCAATACGCTGATGTTTCCGGTGGTGGCCTTCGCCGTGCTGCGTGCAGGCCTGGTGCTGGTGAATACTAATCCGCTGTATACCGAACGTGAGATGGAGCATCAGTTCAATGATTCCGGCGCGCGGGCGTTGGTGGTGCTGGCCAACATGGCGGACAAGGTCGAACGCGTGCGGGAGCGCACTGGCCTCGAGTACGTGCTGGTCTGTGAGTTGGGCGACATGCACCCGGCCTTCAAGCGGCTGTTGATCAACACCGTGGTCAAGCACGTCAAGAAACTGGTGCCGAGCTATCACCTGCCCGACGCCATCCCGCTGCGCACGGCCATTTCGCAGGGCAAGGCCGAGCGCTGGGAGCGGCCGACACTGGCACTCGATGATGTCGCTGTGCTGCAGTACACCGGCGGCACCACCGGGGTCGCCAAGGGCGCGATGCTGACTCACCGCAACCTGCTCGCCAACATGCTGCAAGGCAAGATGGCCCTCACGCAGGGTTTGAACCCCGGCCACGAGACGCTGGTGGCGCCGTTGCCGCTCTATCACATCTACGCTTTCACCATTCATCTGGCCTGCATGCTCAGTGAAGGCAATCACACCCTGTTGATTCCCAATCCGCGCGATATCCCGGGCTTCGTCAAGACGCTGCAAAAGCACGACTTCACGATGTTCGTCGGTCTCAATACGCTGTTCGTGGCGCTGTGCAACAACCCCGGCTTCCAGGCACTGGACTTCTCGAAGCTCAAGATCACCACCTCAGGGGGCGTGGCGTTGACGCGCAAGGCGGCAGAAGAGTGGAAGCGGGTCACCGGCAGCGATATCTCCGAGGGCTACGGCATGACCGAGACCTCGCCGATCGTGTCGTTCAACCCGCTGGATGCCATTCAGCTCGGCACCATCGGTCGGCCGATGCCCTCCACCGAGGTGCGCTTATATGACGATGAGGGTGCGCTGGTCGCGATGGGGGAGCCGGGCGAGCTGTGCGTGAAGGGGCCGCAGGTGATGAAGGGGTATTGGCAGCGTGAGCAGGCAACCAAGGACAGCTTCACTGCCGATGGCTTCCTGCGCACCGGGGATATCGCGGTCTTCCAGGACGATGGCTATATGCGCATCGTCGATCGCAAGAAGGACATGATCATCGTCTCCGGCTTCAACGTGTATCCCAATGAGGTCGAGGACGCCATCGTGCGTCACCCGGACGTGCTCGAGGCGGCCGCCGTCTCGGTGGTGGATGAGCGCAGTGGTGAGGCGATCAAACTGTATGTCGTGCTCAAGGACGGCGCAGAGCTCGAGGCGGATGCGCTGCGAGACTGGTCGCGCAAGGAACTGGCCAGCTACAAGGTGCCGCGTCAGGTGGTCTTCATCGACGAGCTGCCCAAGACCAATGTCGGCAAGGTGCTCAGACGTGAACTGCGCGACTCGCCGCCGGAATCTGCCTGACCTTGCCTGTGTTTTCTCCCTGTTACAGCCTGAAACACGGGCCGTAATCACAGACGGTATACACAGCCCTGAATCATAGCCCTTGAAACACGAACGCCCCGCTCAATGAGCGGGGCGTTCGTGTTTCAAGGCAAGGCGCAGGCGAGAAGGTCTGCGCCTGGCGTCAGGCGTCCTTCTTGGGCTGGGTCGCGTTGTAGACCTCGAGGTCCAGCTCGTTCTCGGACTTGCCGACCAGGGTGGTGACCATCAGGTCGCCCGCGACATTCACGGTGGTACGCGCCATGTCGAGGATACGGTCGATACCGGCGATCACCGCGATGGCTTCCAGCGGCAGGCCGACCTGGCTCAGCACGATGGAGAGCATGATCAGGCCGGCGCCCGGCACACCGGCGGTACCGATGGAGGCCAGCGTACCGGTCAGCACGATCATGCCGTAATCCATCATCGACAGCTCGATGCCGGTCATCTGGGCGATGAACAGTGCCACCACGCCCTGATAGATGGCGGTGCCATCCATATTGATGGTCGCGCCGACCGGCAGCACGAAGCCGGAGACACCTTCCGAGACGCCGAGGTTCTTCTGGGCGCAGCGAATGGAGATCGGCAGGGTGCCGGAGCTGGAGGCCGAGGAGAAGGCCACGATCAGTGCATCGACGATACCGCGCAGATAGCGCACCGGGTTCAGCTTGCCCAGCGTCGCCAGCAGGCCGGAGTAGACCACCAGCACGTGCACGATGCTCGCCAGATAGGCTACGCCGATCACTTTGGCCAACGGCAGCAGTACATCCAGGCCGTAGTTGCCGGAGACATGCGCCATCAGGCCGAAGACACCGAATGGCGCGAAGGCCATCACGAACTCGGTCAGCTTGTACATCACTTCGGCGAAGCTATCGAAGACGCGCACGACCGGCTCGCCCTTGTCGCCGATCATGATCAGCGAGATGCCGATCCCGATGGCGAAGACGATGATCTGCATGATGTTGCCATTGGCCAGCGCATCGATCGGGTTGCTCGGCACCAGGTCGACCAGAATCTGCACCAGCGAAGGTGCATCCTTGGTTTCCATCGCCTTGTCGAAGTTGAACTCGAAGCCGGCACCCGGCTGGAAGATGCTGGAGGCCAGCATGCCGATGGCGATCGCGAAGGCGGTCGTCAGCAGGTAGAGGGCGATGGTCTTGCCGCCGATGCGGCCCATCTTCTGCGGGTCACGCATCGAGGTGATACCGACCACCAGGGTGCTGAAGACCAGCGGCACGATTAGCATCTTGATCGCATTGATGAAGATATCGCCCAGCGGCTTGAACATGCTGGCGCTTTCTCCCATCAGGGCGCCAGCGAGTACCCCCAGGGCGAGGCCGCCCAGGATCTTCTGCCACAACGGCAAACGGCGCCACAGGTTAGGGCGGGAGGAATCACTCATGGAACTGTCCTTAGGTGTCTAGCGATGATCATCGCTGATGATGCTCAGGGCGCGCCCGAGTCTGTCATCTCGATGCCTTGTCACGATTGCGCACTGCATTAAGCACTTTTTTGGTGCGGGAAGATTAACAGTCAGCCTGCACTCACCCTCTGCACCTTTAGTCGCAAAAAAAGCGTCCTTTCACGCGAATTCAGCTTTCCATGCCGGACGCGCATGCGCTCATGCCGCAAAAGGTTCCACCAAAGAAGTAGTTGTCAGGCAGGCATATCGTCTGTCTTTGCGTTACCTTGACGTTAACGTTAACTGTTAGGCCGCCAGAGCGACTTTCCACTAGTCTGATGGTAGGCACTGTTGTCATCGCCGAATCGACAGCTTCCGGTTCGACATTCATGAAGGTACTCCATTGCCTGCCTGGCCTCACGAGGGCTGGGTAATCCCTCAAACGCCTGATCGGTAAGAGAGGACGCTGAGCATGTCCGATACAACAACACGCGGACCCGTTTCCCCGGGGACCGCGCCGCCCGAAGGCTCACAGCCAGAGCTCGATGACCTGACCGCCATGCCGACGGCAGACCAGATCGCGCCGCAGGGGCCGACGGTGCTGCATCACCTGGCCTTCATGACCGGCGATGAGCTCTGCATCCCGATCTTCAAGCGCCTGCGTCAGGACGGCACCCTTTATCCCGACGATACGCCACAGGGGCAGGGAAATGTCTCTCAGGGAGACAAGTCGCAGGACGCTTCACCCATTCAGCGCGACCCCATCGAGCGTGACACGGCGCTCAAGATCTACCGGACGATGCTGTTCACCCGGGTGCTGGATGAGCGCATGCTGGCCGCCCAACGCCAGGGGCGCTTGAGCTTCTACATGCAATGCACCGGCGAGGAAGCCACGGTGATCGGCAGTGCGGCGGCGCTTCAAGACGATGACATGATCATGGCGCAATACCGTGAGCAGGGGGCGCTGGCCTGGCGCGGCTTCAGCTGTGACGAATTCATGAACCAGATGTTCGGCAACGAGCGCGACTACGGCAAGGGCCGTCAGATGCCGATCCACTATGGATCGCGTGACCTGCACTACATGACCATCTCCTCGCCGTTGGCGACCCAGATTCCCCAGGCGACCGGCTATGCCTACGGCCAGAAGCTGGCGGGCAAGGGGCAGTGCACCATCACCATCTTCGGTGAAGGGGCCGCCTCTGAGGGCGATTTCCATGCCGCTCTCAACATGGCCTCGGTGCATCGGGTACCGTGCATTTTCCTGTGTCGCAACAATGGCTATGCCATTTCCACCCCGTCGTGCGAGCAATTCGCCGCCGATGGCATCGCGCCACGCGCCTTCGGCTATCACATGCAGAGCATCCGGGTGGATGGCAATGACGTGATCGCCGTCTACGAAGCCACTCTGGCGGCGCGCAAGATCGCGGTCGAGACGAATCAGCCGGTATTGATCGAGGCGATGACCTACCGTCTGGCGGCGCATTCCTCGTCGGATGACCCCTCCGGGTATCGCAGCAAGAAGGAGGAGGCCATCTGGCGTGACAAGGATCCCATCCTGCGCATGCGCAACTGGCTGGAGGCGCAAGGCTGGTGGAGCGAGGAGGAGGAAAAGGCCACTGGCGATCAACTGCGTCGCGAAGTGCTTGAGTCCATGAAGCGCGCCGAGAAACTGGCGCCACCGGCGCTGGACACCCTGATCAGCGATGTCTACGACACGCCGACGCCGTTGCTCACACAGCAGCTGGAAGACGTGAAACAGCATATTCGCAAGTACCCGCATGCCTATCCAAAGGGCGCTGCCAGCATGGGGTTCACTGCGCAGGAGCTGGAAGACAGTCGCAAGGCGTATCAGGCACGTCAGCAGCGCATGAAGAGCCATCAGCCTGTGGATGGAGGCCAGACATCATGAGTGAGCAGATGAGTGAACAGCCGTTGGAGAAAACGCCAGTGACAGACTCAGCTACAAGCGACTCAGCTGCGGCGTATTCAGCGGCGAAAGAAGCGTCTGCGGCGACAGGCAGCAAGGACGCAGCAGACTCGGCCTCGGGCAAGAAACAGATGAACATGCTGCAGGCGATCAACAATGCGCTGGATATCGCCATGGCCGCCAATCCCCGTGTGGTGCTGTTCGGGGAGGACGTCGGGATATTCGGTGGCGTCTTCCGGGCCACCAGCCACCTGCAGGACAAATACGGTCGAGAGCGCTGCTTCAATACGCCACTCACCGAGCAGGGCATCATCGGATTCGCCAACGGGCTGGCGGCACAAGGCTCGACGCCGGTGGCCGAGATCCAGTTCGCTGACTACATCTTCCCCGCCTTTGACCAGATCGTGAACGAGGCGGCCAAGTTCCGCTATCGCTCCGGCGATCTGTTCGATGTCGGCGGCCTGACGATTCGCACGCCCTATGGTGGCGGCATCGCAGGCGGGCTCTATCACTCCCAGTCGCCCGAGGCCTATTTCGCGCATACCCCGGGCCTCAAGATCGTGATGCCACGCAATCCCCACCAGGCCAAGGGGCTTTTGCTGGCGGCGATTCGCGACCCCAACCCGGTGCTTTTCATGGAGCCAAAGCGGCTCTATCGCGCCTCGGTGGGCGAGGTACCAGAAGCCGATTACGAACTGCCATTGGGCGTGGCCGACGTCATTCGTGAAGGCCGCGATATCACGCTGCTCGGCTGGGGCGCTCAGATGGAGGTCATCGAGAAGGCCGCCGCGCTCGCCGAGCAGGATGGCATCGACTGCGAGATCATCGACCTGCGCAGCATTCTGCCCTGGGACATCGAGACGGTGTGTGACTCGGTGCTCAAGACGGGGCGTCTGGTAGTCAGTCATGAAGCGCCACTGACGGGAGGCTTTGCCAGCGAGATTGCCGCCACCGTGCAGGAGCGTTGCTTTTTGTATCTCGAGGCGCCGATCCGACGCGTCACTGGCCTTGATACGCCGTTCCCGCTGGTGCTCGAGAAGGAGCATCTGCCGGACGAGCTCAAGATCTACGAGGCCATCAAGCAAAGCTTGAATTACTGATGACAGGGAGTGATGCGCGCCATGAATGATTTCATCCTGCCCGATATCGGCGAAGGCATCGTCGAGTGCGAGCTGGTCAAGTGGTTGATACAGGAAGGCGACGTGATCGAGGAAGATCAGCCGGTGGCCGAGGTCATGACAGACAAGGCGTTGGTGGAAATCCCCGCGCCCCACGCCGGTACCGTGGTCAAGCTTTACTGTCAGGAAGGCGATATTGCCCGTGTCCATGCGCCGCTGTTTGCGGTGGATGATGGCAGTGACAGTGATAGTGATATTGATAGTGATAGTGACAAGACCGGACACGGCGAGCGTGAGGATGACCACGCCGGCGATGTCATGACGGTTGCAGCGCCTGCTTGCTCGACGGCACAGACTCAGTCAGCTGCCAGCCAGGCTGCCAGCATTCAGTCGGATGTCGCGCTGTCAGGCAGTAATGGGGCAGCTACCTCACCGACAGCCGCGGCCCTTGAGCGACGCTCGCGTGATTTCATCCTGCCGGATATCGGTGAAGGCATCGTCGAATGTGAGGTGGTCACCTGGCACGTCGCGGAAGGCGACACGGTGGAAGAAGACCAGACGATCGTCGATGTGATGACCGACAAGGCACTGGTCGAGATCACCGCCTCGGAGCCCGGGCGTATCGTGCGCTTCCATTACGCCCAGGGCGAAAATGCCCGAGTGCATACGCCGCTGTATGCCTATGTGCCTGATGAGGAGGCAGAGGCTGAAAGCGCTGAGAGCACTGAGAGCGCTGATAGCGAAGTCACCGCGCCTGAACGCAAGCAGGAGCAGTCAGAGCGTCTGTCGGAGAACCGCCAGGAGGGCGACGACAAGAGCGACAACAAGAGTAAGCAAGACGGGCGTCACGAGGAGAGCCGGCCTCGCATACCCGCGGCCCCAGCCGTGCGCCGCCTATTGCGCGAACATCAGCTCGATATCCAGGCCATTGCAGGCTCGGGGCGTGACGGCCGGGTGCTGAAGGAAGATGTGCTGGCTTATCTCAAGCAATCCGAGGCTCACGAGACTGACGTGACACCTGATGACTCTCACAAGGTCGCCGAGGTCGCCGAGGCCGACAAGGTACCTGCCCAGGCGTGTGCTGTGGCCAGTCACGAGGTGCGATCGTCACGCCTTGAGTCCAAAGCGGTACCGCTCAAGGGCGTCGCGGCGGTAATGGCCAGGCGCATGGTGCAGGCCAGCACGCAGATCCCGCATTTCCATTACGGTGATGAGCTCGATATCACCGACCTGCTGGCGTTGCGGGCCCGTCTCAAGGTACGCGCCGAGCAGCAGGGCATTCGCCTGACCCTGATGCCGTTCATCATGAAGGCCATGGCGCTGGCGGTCATCGAGGAGCCGATTCTCAATGCGCGTCTCAGTGAGGATGAGAGTGAGATTCTCTATCAGGGCACCTGCAACATCGGCATGGCGGTGGACAGTGCCAGCGGGCTGATGGTGCCGAACGTGAAAGGCGTCGAGCGTCTGAGCATTCTCGAGATCGCGCGTGAGGTCGGGCGGCTGACCGAGGCTGCGCGCAGCGGGCGCGTTGCCCAGGCAGACCTCAAGGGCGGCACCTTGTCGATCTCCAATATCGGTGCGCTGGGCGGCACCTACGCCGCGCCGATCATCAACCAGCCGGAGGTCGCCATCGTCGCGCTGGGGCGCACTCAGCGTCTACCGCGCTTCGATAGCGAGGGCAATGTCTGTGCGCGTGACATCATGACCATCACCTGGGCGGGGGATCATCGCATCATCGACGGCGGTACCATCGCGCGCTTCAGCAATCTGTGGAAGCACTATCTCGAGCACCCTGACGAAATGCTGCTGTCGCTGTCATGAGGCGCTGTCTGATCCAGGGTCCGGCTAGAGAGCATCCTGCATGAGTGATGCGCGCGCCCACGAGCGCCTGCAACAGTTCTATATCCCGGAAGAGCAGTCGATCTATCTGCTCTCGCATCATGATGCCAAGAAGCTCAAGGACTGGGTGGCGCTGTGCATCGCTCAGCTCGAGGGGCTGGGCTACCGGGATATCCATCTGGTCGGCAAGGGTGCCTACGGTTTCGTATTCGCAGGCTGGCGCCTGGGCGAAGACCAGCGCACGCGTGAAGAACACGTCTTCAAGTTCACGCGGGTGACTCTGCCCCAGGCCCTGCAGGACCGCCTGGAGGAAGAGGCCTACATGCTTGACCAGGTCGCCCACCCGCTGATTCCGCGTCTGGTCAGCTATCAGCGGGTACGGCGGCAGTCGATTCTGGTCATGCAGCGCGCGCCGGGCATCAATCTCGAGGAATATTCACTGCGTCACGGGCGCATGTCGCCGCGTCTGGTGGTCAAGATCGCCAGTCAGCTGGCCGACATTCTCAAGTCGCTGCGCGGGTCATCCACGGGAGCGGGTACGCCACCGGTCGTGCATGGTGACATCAAGCCGTCGAATCTGGTCTTCGATGTCGAGCGGGAACAGGTGGCATTGATCGACTGGGGCAGTTCGGTGTTCGCTCAGCTCGATGAGCATCAGCAGTTCATCACCACCAACGTGATGCAGCTGATGTCGGATAACCTGCAACAGACCAATGCGCGTCTTGGCGATGTCTATTTCATCGGCGAGGAGCAGCTCAATGGTGCTCTGTCCTCGCCGCGCTTCGATGAGCAGGGCGTGGCCGCCACACTCTATGCGCTGGCCTCAGGTCAGTCGTGTCGCTTCGGCGTACGCGCCATCCCGGCGGTGTCATTGGGGTTGCCCCGGGAATTCGCGCGTCTGCTCGATGGCATGCTGGCGGATGACCCGCAGCTGCGCATGCAGGCCGGCGACTACTTCCTGCGCGAGATGGGCAGGATCTCGCGGCTGGTGATGCCGGAATTGCCTCTCGAGCCGTCACAGTCTCTGCTGCCGGTCTGGGTGAGGCCGGCAACACGCGAGATCGACACGGTCGTCTATACATCGCGCAAATCCTTCCTGCGTGAGGCCTTCGAGGCGGACGAGACCGGCGAACATGCCGGCAACGCGCTGGACGCCGTCAATGATGTCCAGCTGGATCGTTACTACAAGAACTTCATGCAAGGCATGGGCGGCACCGAAAAAGCCTTCCTGGCCGCGGTCAGTCGTCTGGGCAAATACCCGATCGTCGGCGGTCTGGCGATTCGCTGGGAGCCACAGGGCATCTTCGTGGATACTGCGCTGCACCTGCATGACCCTGCCATGAAGGCCGCCTTCGTCGTCGCGATCAACAACATGGTCGCTCTGGCGCGTGCCATCTATCGCCAGGGCGTGTTCAAGGCGTGTCTGTTCAATGCCCGCGATACCCTGCATCTGGAGCGCGAAGACCCGGAGGCTGCCTTCGTCTTCGCGCCGACGGCAGACGGGGAGGCCAGACCTCGCTTGAGCTATGAGGTCAGCGCGGTGCCGGAGCTTGAGGATGACTCGCGTGTGCACTCCTACTTCGAGGATGGCCCGGACCCTGAGGAACTGCTGGTGCTGCCCAAGGAGATATTGAAGGCATTGGAGTCACTCAATGCCATCCACCACACCGGCATGCTGATCTTCGAAGCCCTGCCACACCACCTCAAGATTCACAGTTACTACCGACTGCTGGACCCCTCGCGCGAGCAGGAATTCGCGCGTCTGCTGGCGGAGATTCTCGATGCCGTGCCGCTGATCTCCGGGTTGGGAATTTCCGGCTTCATGAAGATGCCCTACAAGAACACCAAGCATTTCGATCATATCGAGGCGCAACCGGAACGCTTCTACCCACGGGACCCGCGTGCGACGTAATAAGGAGTTTGCCTAGGATGGCAGTCGCATGGTGATTCCGATTTATATAACCGTGACTTTATCGAGATTCGTGTTAGTGTCACATCGCGTGATCATTGCTGATCTTGCTGAACTCAATAATCAGATCGATAAAAATCGATAACCTACAGGGAACGTACTCATGTCTCGACCTCTCGCCCGGAAATTTCGTCAAGCCTCAGGTGGTCTGGCTATTCTGGCGCTGCTGGCAGGATGTAGCGCGCATACGACGATCAGCAGCCCGTCAGAGACCGCGCGTATCAACTTGAAAGATGTCTCCAGAGATCAGTCTACCGTTCAAGAAACGCTACCCACCACCAGCTTCGGCAATTACGAGTTTGAAGTAGTGGATGACAACAAGATGCCCATGTATGGCATTCTGCCGCTGAAGTTCAATGGCGGTTATCTGGCGCTTGATATCCTGTTTTTCGCCCCCGCCGCATTCTTCAATCTGCGTGAAGTCCACCCTTACTATGAAATCGACCATGACGAGGGTGTCGTGCGTTATCGTGATGAGAAGGGCGGAGAATGGACGACCTATACACCTACCGTGGAAGAAGCTGAGCGTGCACGCAAATACTTTGCCGCGCATCGTGATGATGTAATCTCGCAGTCCAGCACACAGCAGTAAGCGTGATGCCCGAAGTCGGTAAAGTCATCTGACTCATGGCCTTGATACGACAGCGCCGCACCAGAGGATTTCTGGTGCGGCGCTGTCGCATGTGACAAGAGGTTGATGCGGCAAGATAGCAGACTCTCGCTGAAGGGTCAGTCCTTCATCTGTCGCGGGCGCGTCATGGCCTGCGGGGATAGCAGTGCCTCCAGGCGCGCTTCGTCCAGCAGGCCTTCCTCACGTACCAGTTCCAGCACGCTGCGACCGCTTACCAGGGCTTCCTTGGCGATGCGGGTGGCATTGTCATAGCCGATATACGGGTTGAGCGCGGTGATCAGGCCGATGGAGTTGTTGACCAGCTCGGCGCAGCGATCACGGTTGGCGGTGATGCCGATCACGCAGCGATTCTTGAGCATGGTCATGGCACGGCTCAGCTGGCGGATGGAGTCGAGCAGCTTATAGGCGATCAGCGGCTCCATCACGTTGAGCTGCAGCTGGCCGGCTTCCGCCGCCATGGTCAGCGCGGTGTCGTTGCCGATGACATCGAAGGCGACCTGATTGACGGCTTCCGGAATCACAGGGTTGACCTTGCCCGGCATGATCGAGCTGCCCGGCTGCTGAGGCGGCAGGTTGATCTCGTTGAAGCCGGTGCGCGGGCCTGAGGACAGCAGGCGCAGGTCGTTGCAGATCTTGGACAGCTTGACCGCCAGGCGCTTGAGCATGCCGTGGAACAGCACGAAGGCACCCATGTCGCTGGTGGCCTCGACCAGATCCGACGCCGGGCGGAAGTCGATGCCGGAACGACGTGCCAGAGCCTCGATCGCCAGTGCGCTGTAGCGCGGGTCGGCATTGATGCCGGTGCCGATCGCGGTTCCGCCCAGATTGACCTCCTTGAGCAACTCATTGAGGTTGGCGATGCGATCGACGTCTTCGCGCAGAGTGTTGGCGAAGGCGCGGAATTCCTGGCCCAGCGTCATCGGCACCGCGTCCTGCAGCTGGGTGCGACCCATCTTGACCACGTCATCGAATTCCAGCGCCTTGCTGGCGAAGGCATTGGCCAGTTCGCTCAGCGCGTCCACCAGCACCGAGTGGCTGCGCAGCAGGCCGACACGGATGGCGGTGGGGTAGGCGTCGTTGGTGGACTGCGCCATGTTGACGTGATTGTTGGGGTGCAGCTGCTGGTAATCGCCTTTCTCGTAGCCGAGGAATTCCAGGCCCAGATTGGCGATCACTTCGTTGGCATTCATGTTGGTCGAGGTGCCGGCGCCGCCCTGGATCATGTCGACCACGAATTGATCATGATGGTCGCCATTCATCAGACGCGCACAGGCGTGCTGGATGGCATCGTGTTCGCGTGTCTCGAGATAGCCCAGCGCATGGTTGGCTTCGGCGGCGGCCGCCTTGACCAGCGCGAGCCCTTCGACGAGACGCGGGAAGTGCGACAGCGGCACGCCGGAGAGGTGGAAGTTGTTCAGCGCTCGCTGGGTTTGCACACCGTAGTAGGCGTCAGCCGGCACCGGCTCGCGCCCGAGGAGATCCTTTTCAAGTCGGAAGCCGTTGGCCAGTGCCTCACGCTCGGCATGGCTCAAGTCGGCCGGCGTGGAAGTTGCCGGGGTGGCATTGGCGGCGATGGGGGTTTCCGAGAGATGGTTCACTTGGGCGGAACTCCTGGCTGAAGTACACTGTGGCGCTTGAATGGCGGCTAGGTGGACAAGGGTAACCAGCGCAGCCCCTCGGCGGCCAATGCCATTCAACGCTGCCGTATACGTCAAACGCATAAGACGAAGGTGGTGGTGCGCCGCGACGCACCATTCTCTATGACAAGACCCTGCATGACCGGCCAGGCAAGCCTCGCTTGGGCATGTTCGACATTTTTGGGAGTTCGGGTGAACCTGGAAACTAAGTGGTTGGAAGATTTCGTTGCGCTGTCCAATACCCGCAGCTTCTCCACCTCGGCTCGCCTGCGACACGTTACCCAGCCTGCGTTCAGTCGCCGCATCCGTGCGCTTGAACAGGCCGTGGGCACTACGCTGGTCGACCGCTCGACGACCCCGGTCAGCCTGACGCCGGAGGGCCAGCTGTTCCTGGTCACCGCGCGCAACCTGACAGAGCAGCTGTCAGAGTGTCTCGCCCACCTGCGCGGGCTGGGCATGGCCAACGAGACCCTGGATATCGCGGCCGCGCATTCGCTGGCGCTGGCCTTCTTCCCCAAGTGGATCTCGCGTCTCCAGCAGGGCCTGGGGGAGTTGCCGACACGCCTGTCCGCGATGAATGTCGGCGACGCCATTCACTCGCTGCGCGAAGGCAACTGCGACTTGATGCTAGCCTATTACGACCCTTACGCCAGCATGCAGCTGGACGCCGAGGCCTTCCCGTCCTTCTCGGTCGCCAAGGTCAACATGCTGGCGGTGTGCGTGCCGCTGGAGAATGGCGAGCCACGCTTCCCGCTGACCGGGCAGAGCGAGACCAGCCAAGATTCGATTCCCTTGCTGTCCTATACCCAGGGGGCATTTCTGGGCCGCAGCGTAAAGATGCTTCTCAAGAATGATCCGCTGCGCCTGCGCCTGCGCACCGTCTATGAAATGGCGATGGCCGAGGGCCTCAAGGGCATGGCCTTGCAGGGCGTCGGCATGGCGTGGATTCCGGATTTCTGCATTCGCGATGAGCTGGAAAGCGGCAAGCTGGTGCGCGCGGGCAACGAGGCGTGGGATATTCCACTGGAGATTCGTCTCTATCGTTGCTCTCTTGTCCACAAGCCCGGCATCGACAAGTTGTGGAAGCAGCTGATGAATCTGCCGCGAGATTTCCTCGAAGCCTGAGCCTGAGTGTTGCAGGCAAAGTCAAAGGCGAAGACAAAGACAAACGAAAGCCAGGTGTCTTGTGACGAAAACGGCAGCCCCGCGGGGCTGCCGTTTTCGTTGTGCTGATGCAGGGAAGTGTGCGCGCCTGCATAGGCTGTTTCGAGTAGTCAGAAGCTGCTTTGGCCTGCATGCAGGCCGAGGAAGTTCTGAATGATGAAAAAGTGGTCCTCGAAGAGGGTGTCGGGCTCCAGATCCGCCAGTGCGACCCAACGTGCCTGCTCCTCGTTCTCGCCGCCGCCGCTTCTGAGCTTGGGAAGCTGCTGCTCCGGGCGCAGGGCGAAGTAGAAGGCCTCTGCCAGGGTGCGTCCGCGCCAGCTGCGATGTGGCGCGTCAAACAGACGCTGTCCGCGCAGAGAGCCACGCAGGACTGGTTCCGGCACCTTGAGGCGCACACGCTCCTTGAGCTCACGCAGGCAGGCATCCAGCAGGCGCTCCTGGGGTTGCACGAAGCCGCCAGGCAGAGCGTAAAGCCCCTTTCCGGGTGCCGCGCGACGTGTGGTGAGCAGCACATGGCCGGACTGCACCACCACGGCGTTGACCGTGATGAACAGTGGCGGGTAGGGCGCATCGCTCCAGGCGGCGCGATATTGCTCCAGCAGGCGACGCTCCTCGACCAGCCCTTGCCACGCGGTCTCATCCAGGAAGCCATGCAGGTGCTGAGCCACCGGCGGTGGCAGCAGCTCCAGTCCCTCGTTGTCCAGCCAATCCTCGGCGCGGGCGCGCTCGGTGAAGATGACCTCACGAATACGGCTGGCCTCCATCCCCTCGCGCAGTGGCACCGCCACTGACTCCCACTGCGGGAAGAGGCTCAGGTAGTAGCTTGACTGGCTGTTGCTGTCACGACGATTGGCACCGATCAGCGCGATTCTCGGCATCCGGTTGGCCTGCGGGCGCGCGATATCGCGTACCTTGCGCTGCACATCACGCACCCAGACATCGTCGTTGTAGAGGGCGTCCAGCAACGGCACGATTTCCAGGCGCGCATTGTCGGCATCGTCAAAGCAACTGCGGATCATGCGCGTGCGTTCAGAGAAGGTGAACGGGTTGCGGAGTGAACGTGCCTGCCAGGCAGAACCGACCAGCACGATGACCTGCCGCGCGAGGCGCAGGGCCTCTTCCATCACGGCAACATGGCCATGGTGCATGGGCTGGAAGCGACCGATGAAGACCAGGCAGTCGTACTGGGTGTCGGCGATCGCGGGAGAATCCTGAGTGCGAAGCGTTGCAGCGGGCAACGTTGTCGTCGAAGGCATGATGAGCTCCGTGGCAGGCAGGATGGGGCGGCGTATGAGGCGCTTGCCCAGTGAGATTTTGCTAGCGTATCAGATTATGTGTATGCGCCGAACGGCTCGCCATTCACTCTCGTCTGGTAAGGGGTAGTCAAAAGTTTATCCCGTTATCTTGATGAAAGAATCTCCATAACCTAGCAACTTCCCGGTATTCGGGGCGTGGGAAGGCCGTTGCGGTAAAGGAGAGACGCCAAAGAGGAGAAGAGGGAAGGAGGAAGGAAAGGGAAAAGTGAACAAGCGCGAATGCACAAACCGAGACAACGCCCGCCGGCAATGACGCTGGCGGACGTTGTCTCGGTTTGTGGCAAGACCGATGGCAGGCCCAGGCGGGCCTGCCGGGCGCCGGATCAGGACGTCTTGGCGGTCAGCACGTCGGTGATCCACTCGACGACCTTGTCGCCCTGGGCATTGACGCAGACGTCGACCAGCGGCGTCTGGGACCACTGGTTGCCGAGGAATTCGCGACCCTCAGGGGCGAACAGCGTCTGACCTTCGGCCAGGCCTTCGACTTCGACATTCAGGTGGCCGCGCTCGGTGGTAAACAGCTCCGGCTTCATCAGCCAGGCGAGGGCGCAGCTGTCGTGCGGGCAGCAACCATCGATGCCGCGCGCTTCCTGATAGAAGGCCTTGTAGAATTGGTAGCTGCCGGACAGCACTTCGCCGAGTGCGCCTTGCGCGACACGGATGCGCTCGACATGGGCCGGAGACAGCACGCAGCGGTGCGTCGCATCGAGACCGACCATGGTCAGCGGCCAGCCGGCGGTCAGCACCTTGGCGGCGGCATGCGGGTCATTGAAGATGTTGGCTTCGGCGACCGGTGAGACGTTGCCGCCTTCACGGATGGAGCCGCCCATGATGACGACCTGCTTGACCTTGCTGATGATGCTTGGGTCCAGCTGCAGTGCGGTGGCCAGATTGCCCAGCGGGCCGACGGCAACGAGGGTGATCTCGCCCGGACGCGCATTGACCTGCTCGACGATGAACTGCGGTGCGCTGATGGACAGCGCCTTGCCCTTGGGCTCCGGGATCTCCATGTTGCCCAGGCCATTGGCACCGTGGATGTGCGCCGGCGCCGGGAACTTGTCCTTGACCAGCGGTTGGGCAGCGCCCTGGGCGACAGGAATCTCCTGACCCGCAAGTTCGCCCAGCAGCAGGGCGTTGGAGGTGGCCGTCTCGATGGTGACGTTGCCGAAGGTGGTGGTCATGCCGAGGAATTCGATGTCCGGATGAGCCAGACAGATGGCAATCGCCTGGGCATCATCCACGCCCGGATCGGTATCAAAGATAATCGGTGTTTTCATGCTGACCTCGTGAAAGAAGTGACCTGCAATAGAGGGCGTTACGCCAACAGGGCGCCCATGAGGTGACACGGGCACGGCACGGGCCACGTGGTGGTGTCCCGTGCAGGTAGCTCAGTTGTTCAGTTGCTCAGAACGTCAAGCGTCGGCCATTCGGCCAAGGCAACGTCGACATCACTGGCCAGCGGAATGCTCGGCGCTGCGCCTTCGCGGCTCACGCATAGGGCAGAGGCGGTGCTGGCACGACGCAGGCTTTCCTCGATGCTCTGGCCTTCGATCTGGCTTGCTAGGTAATAGCCGATGAAGGTGTCGCCCGCCGCGGTGGTGTCCACGGCATTGACGCGGTGCGCCGGCAGCTGGATGTGCTGTTCCCCCAGCTGGTAGCAGACGCCTTCACTGCCCAGGGTCATCACCACTTCGGTGTCAGGCAGGCGAGTGTGCAGCGCGGCGAGCAGGGTGGCGACAGGTGCGCTCTCTTCCAGCTCGACCAGCTGTGCCGCTTCACCGCGGTTGAGGAACAGCACCTGGCAGTGCTCCAGCGGCAGGCGCAGGACATCAGCACCCATCGGGGCCGGATTGAACGCGATCTTCATGCCCTTGGCATGTGCCAGCTCGATGACCTTGCCCAGTGCGTTGCACTCATTTTGCAGCAGCAGCCAATCTCCCTGCGTCACGCCGGAGAACAGCGTCGCCAGATGCTCATCGGTGAAACCGTGGTTGGCACCCGGATGCAGAATGATGCTGTTCTCGGCGTGGTCGTCCACCTGGATGATGGCGTGGCCACTGGCGCTGGCGCTCAGCTCGACCTGCGAGGTGATGACACCGGCGCTTTCCAGCGGCTCAAGTGCCCAGCGATCACTGTTGCCAAGGCGGCCCCAGTGCGTGACGTCGCCTCCGGCGCGCGCAAGAGCGAGCGACTGGTTGGCACCCTTGCCACCCAGTACCTGACGGTAGGAGAGACTCGCCAGGGTTTCACCCGGTCGTACCAGGTGAGGTACCCGATAGACGTGATCGATATTGATAGAACCGTAGTTGTAAAGCATGCAGCCTCCTTGGGGTCGAGCATCCTAGCAAAGCCTTGGCCGCCTGTCCCCAGTCGTATCACCAAGGTCTGACCTTTAGGTCATGTTTAAGCGTTGAAGCTATTAGCCTCTTGGAACGCAAGAGAAAGTGCATACTTCCTGTCATCTCGCTGGATTCAGGATAGTCGCCCATGTCGGAGTCGAAGCAACCCGCCGTCACGATCAAGAAGTGGGTCTGGCGAGCCCTCTTCACCAGTACCATGATTCCGTTGCTGTTGGTCGAGACCGCGCTGGTGGCGGTGTATTTCGTGTCCAATGACGAGATTCGTGATGCCAACCTCAATTATCTGTAATCCCAGTCGAGCAGTGAGCTTAATCTGGCGATGCTGCGGGAGGCCAAGTCACTCAGCCAGCAACTGGAGCAAGTCCAGAACCTGTCGCGCGGGCTCGGTGCCCAGGCAGGCGAACTGGCCATGGGCGACGCCGGTACCGGGGTAGCGGCGCGCGAGGTTGCCCGTCACGCAAGCCTGCCCAGCGGTGTCTGGGCCAGTCAGCAGACGGCGGACAATCAGGGCAGCGGCTTCTATCCCGCCTTGCCAGGCCTCGAGCAGGACATCCCCATGGCGCTGCGCATGACGGCGGTCGACCCGATCATGCGCAGTGTCGTGTCCTCGCACTCGGCCGTGGTGCAGTCCTTCGTCACGATGGCCGACTGCTATGTCCGCCTCTTCCCCTATGTCGATCTGGCCTCGCTGGTGCCAGCCGACCACGACTGTCGTGACTTCTCCTTCTTCTATCTGGCCGCGCCAGAGGCAAATCCCTCGCGAAACACCATCTGGACCGACATCTACGAAGACCCGGCCGGCAATGGCTGGATGACGTCGGCCGTCAGTCCCTTCTATTCCGAGCAAGGCGAGTTTCTCGGCGTCGCCGGCGTCGACATGACCCTGGACGTGATCGCCAATCAGATGCTGGCGATGGAGCTGCCTTGGCAAGGCTTCGCGATGCTGTTTGATGCCGAGGGACGCTCACTCGCCGTCCCGCACGCCGGTGAGCAGTTGTTGTCACTGCTGCCGCTGGAGATTCCCGATGCCAATGACCTCCAGGAAGAGGATGTCATTCGGCCCGCCCAGCTGGAGCTGAAAGGCCATGACGTCTTCAAGAGACTCGCGCCCCGTATCCTCGAGCAGCGGCGTGGCCTGGAGAGCGTCAATGTGGCAGGTGCACCCTACAAGGTGGCGTGGGAGCGCTTGCCGGGCAACGGCTGGATCATGTTGAGCATGGTCGAGGAAAGCGCCGTCTTCTTTCGTACCGCCGAGATCGGGCGCAACTTCCAGCTGGTCGGCATGGCGCTGGTCGGTGGCCTGATCCTGTTCTATGTCACCTTCTTCATTCTCATGAGCTGGCGCACGCACCACATCAGCCGTCGCCTTTCGGTGCCGCTGGCCGAGCTGCGTGAGCGTCTGCATCGTATCGGCATGGGTGCGGAAGTCGAGTCCGCGGGTGGCAGTGGCATCGTCGAGCTGGATGATGCCAACGCCACCGCCGAAGAGATGTATCAGCGGCTGCGCCAGACCCAGAAGGAATTGCAGTCCAGCGAGCGTCGTTTGCTGGATTCCCTCGAAGCCAGTGGCGATAGCCTGTGGGAAATGGACATTCCTGAGCGCATCGTCCAGATCCATCCCAATCTCTGGAAGATGCTCGGCGCTTCGGGCCACGAGCCGTTGGCGATGCGCGAAATGGACTTCGATCGCTTGATTCACCCGGAGGATCTCGAACAGGTACATGCGCTCAGACACAAGATCATCACCACCTATGGCGAAAGCTGTGAGTGCCAGTACCGGATGCGTGCGCCGCAGGAAGAAGACCTTCAGCAGATCGAGGCAATGGGAATGAACGAGGCAGGCATGACGGACGCCACAGGCAAGGCTGGCGAAAAGTTCCTGCAACAGCGGAGCCTGGCCGCAGACTATGACGGTGTGCAGGAGGGAGGCGCGCAAGAGGGCGACGAGAGAGAGAGGAGAGAGAAAGTGGCGAGAGAGCGAGCGGCACCCGGTGGGTACTGTTGAGCTCACGCGGTCGTGTGGTGTCGTGGGACGATGAAGGCAACGCCCTCAAGGCGGCGGGCATGCATATCCGCATCCGCTGATGCCGGCCATTGACGAAAAAGCCCCCGACTCGGCGCATATGCCGGTTCGGGGGCTTTTTTCGTGACGTGCCGATCACACCTGCCACTCGGCGTCAGTGGCTGTCATCGCGAGGTTGAGGCCGCGAGGCTGTGGCCGTGTCAGGCGTGTTCGCTCAGGAATGTCTCGATATTGGCCAGACTGAGATCGAGCATGTTCTGGCGCGCCTCCTGGCTGATCCATGCATTGTGTGGCGTGACGATCAGGTTCAAGGGCGCACTCGCCGAATGGTGCTGGCTTTCCAGGGCCGAGAGCAGCGAGTGGCCTTCACGTGGCGGCTCCTCCGGCAGGCTATCCACCGCCAGGCCGCCGAGTTGTCCGGTGGCCAGTGCCTCCAGGGCTGCGTCCTCGTCGATGATGCCTCCGCGGGCACAATTGACCAGCAGTGCACCTGGCTTCATGGCGGCGAGCGCCTGCTCATCGATCAGATGCTGCGTCTCTGGGGTCAGCGGGCAGTGCAGGCTGATGGCGTCAGCCTGGGGCAGCAGGCTTTCCAGCGCGGGGCGCGCGGCAGTGGGGGCTGTGCCCGGTCGGGCAGCAAAGGTCACACGCATGCCGAACGCCTCGGCCAGCCTGCCCACCGCAGTGCCCAGCTCCCCCTTGCCGATGATGACCAGATGCTTGCCGGACAGCTGCACCACGGGGCGGCCCATCAGGCAGAAGGTCGCGCTGCGTTGCCACTCGCCCGCGGCGATGTCGGTCTGGTATTCCGGCAGGCGGCCTGCCAGTGCCAGCAGCAGCATCCATGTGTGCTGCGCCACCGAGTGAGTGCCATAAGCATTGACGTTCATGACTCGAATGCCGCGTGCTTCGGCGGCCGCCATGTCGATATTGTTGGTGCCGGTCGCCATCACCGCGATCAGCTTGAGGGTCGGCAGCTCATCCATGTGGTGCGCCTCGATGCGTACCTTGTTGACCAGCACGATGGAGGCACCGCTCAGTCGTGGCACCACTTCCTCGGGCGCGGTCGCGTCATGGCAAACCAATCCTTCCAGGCGGGCCTCGAGACGCGAGAAGTCCAGCCCGTCACCGACGGAGCCGGCATCGAGCATGACGGCCTGCGGGGCGCCGGTGGACGAGGCAGGCTCGCACTGAGAGGAAGCGGGCGTGGAAGAATGAAAGGGAGACTGCGCAGTACGATCGTGATCGGACATAGGTGCCTCATGATGGCGTAGGAAGATAGATAGGAAGACAGAAAGGCTGGCCCGGAAATGACGAGTACGTAGCGTCTGGGCCGGTTTGTGCTTGGGTGTTGCCCCGCACGGGGCCGAGCACGCTATAATGTGCCCCTTTCGCTTTGACTTGAAAGCCGCTCAACTGGCCTTATTGTAGGCGTCTCTTGCTGGTGCTTGCGAAAGCTCTCATGTTGGGGCCGCAGGTGCGCTGAACGCAAGACGCGCCGCAAGGCATAACATTGTCATGGTTCACGGTGCTCAGACAGCCCCGTGACCAGTATTGTCAGGAAAGAAAACCATGCCGATCTATGAATACCACTGCAAGGCCTGTGGCCATCGGATGGACAAGTTGCAGAAGATCAGCGCTGCGCCGCTGACGGAGTGCCCTGAATGCAAGACGGACCAGCTCGAGAAGCTGGTCTCCGCCGCCGGGTTCCGTCTGGCAGGCAGTGGCTGGTACGAGACGGATTTCAAGTCCGGCAGCAAGAAGAATCTGGCCGGTGGTAGCGACAGCACCGCCTGACACAGCTGGGATAGTGCGTCAGGCATCAGCGTGATGAGGGTCAAGGGCGCCCAGCGGGTACCCTTGACCCTCATCGCCAACGGCAGGCCCTCTGAGACAGATGCGCATCAGCGCGTCGATCATGAATTTGAGCAACAAGGAATCAACATGCGCAGCCACTATTGCGGCAAACTGAACGAGACCCTGATCGATCAGGATGTCACTCTGTGCGGGTGGGTGCACCGCCGTCGCGACCACGGTGGCGTCATCTTCCTCGACATGCGCGACCGTGATGGCATCGCCCAGATCGTCGTCGATCCGGACACCGTCGATGCCTTCGCCACTGCCGACAAGGCGCGCAGCGAGTTCGTGCTGCGTATCAAGGGCCGTATCCGTCTGCGCCCGGAAGGCACCCAGAATCCGAACATGCCGACAGGCATGATCGAAGTGCTGGCCAAGGACGTCGAAGTGCTCAACACCGCACAGACGCCGCCGTTCCAGCTCGACGACCACAACAAGGTCGGTGAGGAAGTTCGCCTCAAGTATCGTTATGTCGACCTGCGTCGTCCCGACATGATCGAGAAGCTGCGTCTGCGCTCGCGTATCACTCACAGCGTGCGCGCCCAGCTCGAAGCCCTGGGCTTCCTCGACATCGAAACTCCGATCCTGACACGTGCCACGCCGGAAGGCGCACGTGACTATCTGGTGCCGAGCCGCACCTACGCCGGCAGCTTCTTCGCACTGCCGCAGTCTCCGCAGCTGTTCAAGCAGCTGCTGATGGTCGCCGGTGTCGATCGTTACTACCAGATCGCCAAATGCTTCCGTGATGAAGACCTGCGTGCTGACCGTCAGCCGGAGTTCACCCAGATCGACCTCGAAGCCAGCTTCGTCGACGAGCAGGACATCATGGGCATGACCGAGACCATGATCCGTGGCCTCTACAAGGAAGTGCTCGATGTCGAGCTGGGCGACTTCCCGACCATGCCGTACTCCGAGGCCATCAGCCGTTTCGGTTCCGACAAGCCGGACCTGCGTATCCCGCTGGAACTGGTCGATGTCGATGACCTGATGAGCGGCGTGGACTTCAAGGTCTTCTCCGGTCCGGCCAAGGACGACAAGGGCCGTGTCGCCGCACTGCGTGTGCCGGGCGGTGCCAGCCTGTCACGCAAGGAAATCGACGCCTACACCAAGTTCGTCGGCATCTACGGTGCCAAGGGCCTGGCGTGGATCAAGGTCAACGAACGTGCCAAGGGCATCGAGGGGCTGCAGTCGCCGATCGTCAAGTTCATGGAAGACGTCGTGGATGAAGTGCTGGACCGCTGTGGCGCCGTCGATGGCGACATCGTGTTCTTCGGTGCTGACAAGGCCAACATCGTGGCCGAGGCCATCGGTGCGCTGCGCGTCAAGCTGGGTGAAGACCTCAACCTCTACACCCGCGAGTGGGCACCGCTGTGGGTCGTCGACTTCCCGATGTTCGAAGCCGATGCCAACGGCCGCCTGAGCGCGCTGCACCACCCGTTCACCGCGCCGTCCTGCACGCCGGAAGAGCTCAAGGCCAACCCGGAAGCGGCACTGTCTCGCGCCTACGACATGGTCATCAACGGCACCGAGCTGGGTGGCGGCTCCATCCGTATCCACGATCAGGCCATGCAGCGTACCGTGTTCGAGGTGCTGGGCATCGGTGAAGAAGAAGCGGAAGAGAAGTTCGGCTTCCTGCTCGACGCCCTGAAGTTCGGCGCGCCGCCCCATGGTGGTCTGGCCTTCGGTCTCGACCGTCTGGTGATGCTGATGACCGGCGCCAAGACCATTCGTGAAGTGATTGCCTTCCCGAAAACCCAGAGCGCCGGCTGCATGATGACCGACGCCCCGGGCGTGGTCAGCGGTGAGCAGCTCAAGGAGCTGAACATCCGTCTGCGTCAGAAGGTCAAGGTCGAAGACGAAAGCGGTCAGGCCTGATTCAGCGGCGCATGACCGAGAGAGTGACTGGTGGGGCCGTCTGGACTGATTCGATCAGACAAGGGCGGTCCCGCGGTGGCAGGTTTGCCCCTTTGGCCTGGTAGGCAAAGGGGCGAGCAAGCCCGACAAGGCGGTGCGAGACTGTTTGCTGGCGTTCACGTCAGGCAATGACAGTGTCGCACCGCCTTTTTTGTGGCATGGTGGCTGGTTATATACACAGTAAGAGCGATGGCGCGATGACGACAGCGAAGAGGCAAGGTGTGAGAAGCGAGGCGGCAGCATGATCATTCTTGGCATCGACCCGGGCTCACGTCTGACCGGGTATGGGGTATTGGATGTCTCTGCGGCTCAGCCTCGCTATGTGGACAGTGGCTGCATTCGCATGTCACAGGTCAGCCTGGATCAGCGCCTGGCGCAGATCTATGCCGGTATCAGCGAGGTGATCGCCCTGCATCGCCCCGCGGAATTCGCCATCGAGCAGGTCTTCATGTCCAAGAACGCCGATTCGGCGCTCAAGCTGGGCCAGGCGCGCGGAGCTGCCATCGTGTGTGCGGCCAATCACGGCTTGCCGGTGTTCGAATATGGGCCGCGGCAGATCAAGCAGGCCGTGACCGGTACCGGTGCCGCCGAGAAGTCTCAGGTGCAGCATATGGTCACGCATACGCTCAAGCTCTCCGCCACGCCGCAGGCCGATGCCGCCGATGCGCTGGCCATTGCCCTGACGCATTGTTTCGCGCGTCGACGCCTGACGCCCGGCAATGATCAGCTGGAAGCCTTGGGGCTGGGGAATACCAGTCGACGCAAGGGAACCCGCGTGCGGCGTAGCAGCAGCTGGCGAGACTTCGAGTCCGACGCCTGACATGCCGTTGAGCGACAAATGCGGTATTGTGCTCAATTAATAGCGATTTTTCAGTCACTTGTAGAGTGTCTGCCGAGCCTGGCAGCAGCCGATTGCGTGATGCGCCAAGCCGCGTGGCATCAGGCTTCGTGCCATCACCCAAGGTATGACTGTCAGAAAGATGCGACAAATTCGTCGTGACACTGGGACATGCCGCCTACGCTTCATCTTTGGTAGGCTTGCCCGCATTGTAACAATCCGTGCAGAGAATCGGGTCTGCGAGCAGCACGATCCCACCGAACACGTTCTCTGCCGAGCAAGGACAGCCGCAACATGATTGGACGCCTGACCGGGACATTGCTGGAAAAACAACCGCCGCAGCTGGTGCTTGACGTACAGGGTGTCGGTTATGAACTGGAAGCTTCGATGAACACCCTGTTGGGCTTGCCGGCCGTGGGCGAACATTGCCAGCTTTACACCCACCTGGTGGTGCGCGAAGACGCGCAGTTGCTGTATGGCTTCGGCAAGGAGCCCGAGCGTCGTCTGTTCCGTGAATTGATCAAGATCTCCGGTGTCGGTCCGCGACTGGCGCTGGCGATTCTGTCGGGAATGGAGCAGTCCGATTTCATTCGCTGTGTTCACGATGAAGATAGCCGGGCGCTGACACGTCTGCCGGGCGTCGGCAAGAAGACGGCGGATCGCCTGATCATCGAGATGCGTGATCGCCTCAAGCATTGGACGCTGCCGGCGGATGATGGGCTGGATGAAATGGCGCGTGCCTCCCAGCCGCAACCGCCGGTCACGCATCCTCTGGCGGATGCCGAAGCCGCGCTGGTGTCTCTGGGCTACAAGCCTGTCGAGGCGGCCAAGATGCTCTCCGGGCTCGAGACCGGCGCCTCCACGGAAGCGCTCATCAAGGCGGCGCTGGCGCGCAAGATGGCCAGCTGAAGCTCCGCCAGGGCAGCAAACATGCGCCCTATAGTTTCCGTGAAGGAAACGGCGCATCGTGATTGGATTTATTGACTAGGGGTTGGCAGGTTACTGGGGTAGAAAGTGCGCGCTTGAACGTAGATGCGCTAGATCGTTGCACCGCCCTGGCAAACCTTGCCACCTGCCACTGACGCACGTTCATGGCCCATGACCCGCGTCATGTGCGTGACCTGCGTCATCAGGAGTTGAGCAAGCATCATGATGGAGTCGGACCGACTGATCTCCGCGGCGACGCATGATCCGGAAGAGCGGATCGATCGCGCCAACCGGCCACGCACGCTGAGTGACTACATCGGACAGCCCATCGTCCGCGAGCAGATGGAAATCTTCATCAGTGCCGCGCGAGGACGAGGCGATAGTCTGGATCACACCCTGGTCTTCGGCCCGCCCGGCCTCGGCAAGACGACGCTGGCGCATATCATCGCCAGCGAGATGAGTGTCGATATCAAGTCGACCTCGGGGCCGGTGCTGGAGCGGGCAGGGGACCTGGCAGCGATGCTGACCAACCTGCAGGAAGGCGATGTCCTTTTCATCGACGAGATTCACCGCCTGTCACCGGCCGTCGAGGAAGTGCTCTATCCGGCGATGGAAGATTACCAGCTCGACATCATGATCGGTGAAGGCCCCGCGGCCCGCTCGATCAAGCTTGAGCTGCCACGATTCACCCTGGTCGGCGCGACGACGCGCGCGGGGCTGCTGACGGCGCCGCTGCGCGATCGCTTCGGCATCGTCCAGCGCCTCGAGTTCTACGATATCGAGTCACTCACCGACATCGTGGCGCGCAGTGCCAGGCTCTCCGGCATGGAAGTCGAGATGGAAGGGGCGCTGGAGATTGCGCGTCGTTCCCGCGGCACGCCGCGTATCGCCAATCGCCTGCTGCGCCGGGTGCGTGACTTCGCCGAAGTGCGCTCGGATGGTCGCTTGACGCTGGAAGTGGCCGACAAGGCGCTCAACATGCTCAATGTCGACAGCCACGGCCTGGATCACATGGACCGTCGACTGCTGTTGGCGATGATCGAGAAGTTCGATGGCGGGCCGGTTGGGGTCGATTCACTGGCGGCGGCCATCGGGGAAGAGCGCGATACCATCGAGGATGTGCTGGAGCCCTACCTGATTCAGCAGGGCTTCATGATGCGCACGGCGCGTGGGCGACTGGTTACACGCTCGGCCTATCTGCACTTCGGGATCACCCCACGTGAAGAGCAGGCGCGGCTGGGGCAGGAAGGAAATGACGCGTCATGACATCTGAAGGCGCAGGAAATACGTTGAAGGGTGAAGCTGCATGTTTTCACCACACTGTGCGCGTCTACATCGAGGATACTGATGCCGGTGGCATCGTCTACTACGTGAATTATCTGCGCTTCATGGAGCGCGCACGCAGTGAATGGTTGCGAGCGAAGGGCTTCACGCAGCAAGCCTTGCTTGAAAAAGGCATTCAGTTGGTAGTACACAGTGTAACAAATCGTTATCTTCGTCCTGCGCATCTGGATGACCTGCTGACCGTGACGGTAACGGCAGGCGCCTTGCGCGGTGCACGCCTGACGTTCACCCAGAAGGCGCTGCGCGGTGAGCAGATCTTGAGCGAAGCGGAAGTCGTGATCGCTTGCGTCGATGCCACGACCTTGCGCCCCAGACGCTGGCCCGGGGAATTGCTTGCGGCTCTTGAGGTCTGAGATCACAAGGCGCAGTTGAGGCCGCTGCCAGCCAGGTGCCGAGACGCCAGGCTGATGAACAGATTATTTATCGTGTCACTGATTGACGGTGGCACAGACTGAACCAAGTAAAGAGGGATTTCCGTGGAAGATTCGATGTCGATCATTTCGCTGTTCGTGAACGCCAGTCTGGTCGTTCAGGCAGTCATGTTGCTGTTGCTGGCAGCTTCCATTGCATCCTGGGTGGTGATCTTTCAGCGCGGGATGGCATTGTCCCGTGCCAAGCAGGCTTACGCGGCCTTTGAAAAGCGCTTCTGGTCCGGGGTCGACCTCAATCACCTCTATCGTGAATTGCCGACGGATGAAGAATCCACCCCGGGCGCCTCTGGCGTCTTCCGTGCCGGCTTCCGCGAGTACAGCCGCCTCAAGCCCAAGTCCAGCAATGCCGATGCGGTGATGGATGGCGTGCAACGCAGCATGCGCGTCACGCTGTCACGTGAAGAAGAGCGCCTGAATGTTCACCTGCCGTTTCTGGCCACGGTCAGCTCCGTCAGCCCCTATGTCGGTCTGTTCGGTACCGTGTGGGGCATCATGGGTTCCTTCCAGGCACTAGGTACGGCTCAACAGGCAACTCTGACCACCGTCGCCCCCTGGATTGCCGAAGCACTGGTCGCGACTGCCATGGGCCTGTTCGCGGCAATCCCGGCCGTCATCTTCTACAACCGTCTGGCCAGCCGTGCTGATCAGCTGCTGGGTCGCTATGAAGACTTCGCCGAAGAACTTCACTCCATTCTGCATCGTAATCTGCACGGTCGTGGCAGCAACGACGCTTGAAGGGAGGCGAGTCAATGAAAGGACCGTATAGCAGAGGCCACAAGCGCAAACTGTCCTCCGAGATCAATGTGGTGCCCTTCATCGACGTCATGTTGGTGTTGCTGGTCATCTTCATGATCACCGCGCCGATGATGACGCAGGGGGTTCAGGTCGAATTGCCCAAGGTCACCTCCAAGCCGATCGACAATCCCGATGATGTGACGCCATTGATCGTCTCGCTGGACGATAGCGGCAATTACTACATCGACCTGGGGTCGGATGAAGACAAGCGCACGCCGGTGGCGCTGGACGAACTGGGCAGCAAGGTCGCATCCATCGTGGCCGAGAAGCCCAAGACGCCCGTGCTGGTGAAGGGTGCCAAGACGGCGCCCTACGGCGATGTCATGGGGTTGATGAGCACGTTGCAGGGTGCCGGTGTCCCCAATGTCGGGCTGATTTCAGAACCACCGACCGAGGGCTGATGGATGAGTCAGCCAGAGATAGAACAGCGGGTCGGGTTGGGATTGCCTGTGGTGCTGGCCGTTGGCCTGCACCTGGGCATCCTGATTCTGACTCTGGTGAGTTGGCCAGAATCCGAACCGGAGAAGACCAACACCACCATCGTCAACGCGACACTGGTCAGTACCGAGACCACGACCAATCAGGCCCAGCAGGCGAAGTCCAGCAAGGCGCGTGATGCGGCCGAAGAATCCGACCAGCGCCAGAGCGCCAAGGAAGAGGCAGCCAGAGAGGCAGAGCGTGCAGCGGAACAGCAGCGCAGCGCCGCTGAGGAAAAGGCGGCTGCCCAGAAGGCACAACAGCAAAAGGCGGCTGAGCAGGCCAAGGCGGCGGAGCAGTTGAAGGCTGAGCAGGCGGCGGCTGAAAAGGCCAAGGCAGAAGCGGCCAGGCGTGCAGAGGAAGCCAAGGCGATTGCCCTTGATCGCAAGAAAGCCGAAGCGGAAAAGCAGGCCAAGGCCGATGCCTTGAAGAAGGCGGAAGCCGAGAAGGCTGCCAAGGCCAAGGCGGAAGCCGAAAAGGCCGCCAAGGAAAAAGCCGCAGAAGAAGCGCGCAAGAAAGCCGAAGCGGAGAAGGCGGCCAAGGCCAAGGCAGACGCTGAAGCCAAGAAGGCGGAAGCTGAAAAGGCAGCCAAGGCCAAGGCAGCAGCAGAGAAGGCCGAGAAGGAAAAGGCGGCCAAGGCGGCAGCCGACAAGGCCGCCAAGGAGAAGGCGGCGGAAGAAGCGCGCAAGAAGGCGGCCGCTGAAGCCGCACGCCAGAAGGCACTTGCTGAGAAAGCGGCGCAGGCCTCTGCCGGCTCGCTGGATAGCCTGATAGACAATGAAAGCGACGCCATCAGCGGCGCCAAACAGGCCGCTCAGGCTGCCAACAGCTTCGAGAACCTGCTCAAGAAGTATGTCGGACAGAATTGGAATCGGCCCTCGGGCTCCGTTCCCGGTATGACGGTCACGCTGAGAGTGTCATTGTTGCCGACAGGCGAATTGGTAACGGCAGCGGTCAGCAAGAGCAGTGGTAACGCCGCCTTTGATCGCTCCGCGATTCAGGCGATCCAGAAAGCAGCGCCGTTTACCGAGATGCAGGACCTGCCGGCTGGTGCCAAGAGCCAGTTCCGAAACTTCAACCTGTACTTCAATCCAGAGGACCTGGGCCGATGAGACGATTGACCGCATGGATGATGGCAGCCGCCTTGCTGGCAGTGACCAGCCTGGCAAGAGCTGACCTGACCATCGAGATCACCAAGGGCAATGACAGCGCCACACCTATCGCTGTCGTGCCGTTCGAGAATCTGACCGGGGGAAGTCTGCCGCAGGACCTCGCACGCATCATCTCTGATGACCTGGCGCGCAGTGGCCAGTTCGACCCGATCAAGCGCGACAATCTGATCGCGTTGCCGGGCACGACGCAGGACGTCTTCGTCAATGACTGGAAGCGTCTGGGGGCCAGTTATCTCGTGGTGGGTCAGGTAAAGACGGCCAGCAATGGTGGTTATAGCATCCAGTATGAGCTGATGGATGTGCTGGGCAACAAGCGCATGCTTGGCGAAGTCATCACCGGAAGCAATGGTGAGCTGCGCGCGCGCGGCCATTATATGAGCGATGAAATATTTGAGGAAATCACTGGAATTCGCGGTGCTTTCTCGACAAAAATCGCATACATTACCGCCAATGGTGTTGGCGACAATATTCGTTTTGCCCTGTACGTGGCGGATTCAGATGGCCACAATAGTCAGGAGATTCTGGCCTCCGATGAACCGATCATGTCACCGGCATGGTCGCCGGATGGCAAGAAGCTGGCCTATGTCAGTTTTGAAGCCGAACGTCCCGCTATCTATGTGCAGGAATTGGGCAGTGGTCGTCGTGCAAAACTGACAGGTTTCCGAGGCATCAATGGTGCCCCGGCCTGGTCGCCGGACGGACGTAAACTGGCAATGGCCTTGTCAAAGGATGGCCAGCCGGAAATCTATGTGATGGATATTGCCAGCCGTCAGTTCCAGCGTCTGACCAACAATCCTGCGATCGATACCGAGCCGGATTGGTTGCCGGATGGCAGCGGTATGGTGTTCACCTCTGATCGTGCAGGCTCCCCACAGATCTATCGTCTTGATCTGTCCGGCGGCACGGAACGTGTGACATATACCGGCAATTACAACTCCCGCGGGCGAATCTCACCCGATGGAGAGAACCTGTTCATGATCAACCGCGCAGGCAACGGTTATCAGGTTGCCAAGCAAGATCTGAAGAGCGGTCGGGTTACCTCCCTGACCGATACTCAGTGGGATGAATCACCAAGTGTTGCGCCGAATGGCACTATGGTGATATATGCCACTCAGCAAGGAACCCGCGGGGTCCTGGGCCAGGTGTCGGCAGACGGAAGGGCACAATTCTCCCTGCCGTCAGCACAAGGCGACGTGCGTGAACCTGCGTGGTCGCCGTTCCTGAACTAAACCACTAGAATGCAACTGAGCCACCAAGAAAGGCTTGGCATTCGTACCCATTAGAGCAAGGAGTTTCACAATGCAGTTCACCCCGTATGCAAAAGGTCTGTTGGTTGCCCTGTCCCTGAGCGTCATGGCAGGTTGTTCCAGCAGCGGCGGCGCTCAGGACGGCGACATGGATTCAGCCAGCAGCGGTGCGAACACTGCCGGCATGAACACTGGTGCCAACAACAACGCCAACCAGATGAGCAACGCCACCATGCCTGACGTGCGTACCATCTACTTCGCCTTCAACAAGGACACCATCCGTCCTGAGTTCGAAAGCGTCCTGATGGGTCACGCTCAGTACCTGAAAGCCAACACCAGCGCCAATGTCGTTCTGGAAGGCCACGCTGATGAGCGCGGTACTCGTGAATACAACCTGGGTCTGGGCGAGCGTCGTGCCAAGTCTGTCGCACGCTTCCTGACTGTCCAGGGCGTGTCTCCGTCACAGATCGAGATCGTCTCCTACGGTGAAGAGCGTCCGGCAGTCCAGGGCCACGGCGAGTCTTCCTACGCCAAGAACCGTCGTGTGGTCTTCGACTACTAAGCACGGTTCATCTCTGCGACTCTCCAATGAGGCGTGGAGACGCTAGAAACTTGTGTTGAGCTGGCCCGGGCAAGAGGCGTGTCCTTGTACCCCGGGCTTGCTTGCGCGATACCATGATGATTCGGCGGAGCCGACAGCATGAAACACAGCCTGAAAGGGTTGTTCGGTGCGGGAGCCTTGTTGCTCCCGTTGTCCGTTTTGGCCGCACCGACGGTCGAGGACCTCACTGGGCAATCAAACTCGCTCTATCAGCAGGCCAATACTCGTTTGAGTGGCGGCGGCACCCTGACCCTTCTCAATCAACTCGACGAACAGGCACAGGAAATTGCCCGACTTCGCGGCCGGATCGATGAGCTGGAATACCAGTTCAAGCGTCTGACCGAGATGTCGCAGCAACGCTACCTGGATCTGGAACAGCGAGTTTCTGGCGGCGCTTCCGCCGGGGAGAACGGTCAGGTTGTCGATTCACAGGCAGCAACGGCAGTCACTGGCGGCGCAAGTGCCGGTGGTGCAGCCAGCACCAATGGCGCCAGCAATGCTGACAGCGGTGCAACTGCCCAGAAGGATTACGAGAATGCCTTCGCTAAGGTGCAGTCTCGCGACTTCGACGGTGCCATTGTCGCCTTTGAAGCCTTCGTGGTGGACCATGGGGATTCCAATCTCGCAGCCAATGCCCATTACTGGCTGGGCGAGCTGTATTCGGCCAAGAACCAGCTGGATGCTTCTGCCCAGGCCTTCGACACCGTGATCAGCGAATTCTCGCAATCCAGCAAGGTGCCGGATGCGATGTACAAGCTGGGTCTGGTCAAGGCGCGTCAAGGCAAGGCGCAGGAAAGTCGCTCCTTGCTCGAGAAGCTGGTCCAGCAGTATCCGGACAGCAAGGCTGGCACCATGGCCAAGGACTTCCTGTCCTCCGGCGCCTGAGTGCCCGTGGCCATTGGCCACCTGTATTCTCCAAAGCCTGCGCTTGGTATTCTACCAGGTGCGGGCTTTGTGTTATGTGGCGCTCGGCACGTCATGCCATCGGCAGGCGACCCGGGCGCGCTTCATGTGGCCGAGCAAGTAATGGAATGTCGATGAAGAGACAGTGACTCTCATCGGCGGTTGACGACAGATCTCAGACAGGGATATCACCATGGCAGAGTGCAAGATCGACTATCAGGCCCCGGACGACATACTGAAAGGGCGAATCATTCTGGTGACTGGGGCGGGGTCCGGCATTGGGCGTGAAGCGGCAGTCGAATATGCGCGTCATGGAGCGACGGTGATATTGCTGGGCAGAACCATTGCCAAGCTGGAAGAAGTCTACGACGAGATCGAGGCATTGGGGGCGCCACAACCGGCTATCTATCCGCTCAACTTCGAAGGGGCATCGCTCAAGGATTATCAGCAGATGGCTGATACCCTGCACAGCGAGTTCGAACGTCTGGATGGCCTTCTGCACAATGCGAGCCTGCTGGGCAAGATCACTCCGTTCGAGCAGTATGATCCTGCGCTGTGGGAGCAGGTCATGCAGGTCAATATCAATGGCCCCATCTGGATGGTCCAGGCATTGCTGCCGTTGCTGAAGGCCTCGAAGGACGCCTCCGTCGTGCTGACAAGTTCCAGTGTCGGGCGCAAGGGGCGTGCCTTCTGGGGCGCCTACAGTGTCTCCAAGTTCGCTACGGAAGGCTTCTCGCAGATGCTGGCACAGGAACTGGAGAATACCAGCCAGGTGCGCGTCAATACGCTCAATCCCGGTGGGACGCGGACCCCGATGCGCAAGTCGGCGTTCCCGGCCGAAGACCCCGATACCTTGCGTACGCCCGCCGACATCATGCCGACCTATCTGTGGTTGATGGGGCCGGACAGTCGTGGTCATACCGGCGAGATGTTCGACGCCCAGCCGCCGAAAGTTTGAGCCATTGTCAGCTGTCATCTCCTCACTGGATGGCGAGTGACGCCGCCAGGCGGGTCATTCGCGATACCCTGCAACAAGAGCGCCGACGATTGGCCGTCGGCGCTCTTGTGTCTAGCTGTTTGTGTCTATCTTCTGATGTTCATCTACGGATCACCCGCTCGTGTGAGCTTTGTGCGAGCTGTATCCGTGTCGCTCGGTCAGCGCAGGTCCGCTGCCCGTAGCGCGGCATTGATGACTTCTTCCGAGGTGTCAAACCACACATCGGCAGGCCAGGCGTCCACATCGTCGCCCTCGCGGACATAGCCGTAGCGCACCGCGACCGCCAGCATGCCCGCCGCACGCGCCGCCTGCATGTCACGGTCGTGATCCCCCAGATACCAGCATTCGGAGGCGTCGACACCGAGGCAGCGTGCCGCCTCCCACAGAGGCTCTGGATGCGGCTTCTTGACCGGCAGGTCATCGGCACACAGCAGACAGCCGGGCGTGAGCTTGAGTGCGGCGATCAGCGGCTCGGCGAACTGACGGGGCTTGTTGGTCACGATGCCCCACGGCAGGCCTGCGCGCTGACAGACCTCGATCAAGGCGTCATAGCCCGGGAACAGCACGCTGTGAGCCGCGACATCGCGGGCATAGAACTCCAGTAGGCGAGTGCGCTCGCTGGCGTGCTCGGGGTGATCGAGCTCATGGCCCAGGGCCAGGGTCACCAGAGCGCTGCCACCATGCGAGACTTCGGCGCGAATCACGTCGTAGTCCAGCGCCGGCAGGGTGTGATGCTGACGCAGCTCATTGGTGGCGCGCGCCAGGTCTGGCGCGGTGTCCACTAGGGTGCCATCGAGATCGAAGATCAAGGCGGCGGGACGAGGTAGCGCTGCCGGCAGGCTCACGCAAGCTCTTCCTCGGTCGGGCGACGCGTGTGCATCAGGTAGTTGACGGTAAGGTCGGAGGAATTCAGGCGATATTTGCGCGTCAGCGGGTTGTAGGTCATGCCGGTGGAGCCTTCCATCTTGAGGCCCGCATCGCGTGTCCAGCGACCCAGCTCGGCCGGACGGATGAACTTGCGATACTCGTGGGTGCCACGCGGCAGCATCTGCAGCACATATTCCGCGCCGAGAATCGCGAAGGCATACGCCTTGGGATTGCGGTTGATGGTCGAGAAGAACACCATGCCGCCGGGCTTGACCAACCGTGCGCAGGCCGCGATCACCGAGGATGGGTCCGGCACGTGCTCGAGCATTTCCAGACAGGTGACGACGTCGAACTGGCCGGCCATCTCTTCTGCAGCGGCTTCGGCGGTGGTCTGGCGATAGTCCACTTCGACACCGGACTCCAGCTGGTGCAGGCGGGCAACGGAAAGTGGCGCCTCACCCATGTCGATACCCGTCACCTGGGCACCACGATGCGCCATGGCTTCGGAGAGAATGCCGCCGCCGCAGCCGACGTCGATCACGCGCTTGCCTGCCAGGCCAGCGTGGGTGTCGATATAGTCGACCCGCAACGGATTGATGTCATGCAGCGGCTTGAATTCACTGTCACGGTCCCACCAGCGACTGGCCAATGCCGAGAACTTGGCGATCTCGCTGGCATCGACATTGCCCAGATGGTCCTGGGGCTGGGCATCTTGCTGGGTGTCGTTATCGCTCATCTTTGCATCCTTACCGTTACGGAAGTGCTGTTCGGGAAGTGGCAGGCCTGTACAGGCACCTTACCCTCGGGCACGATTCCACCATTCTAATCCGACTGCCGTCGCGGGTCAGCGTCCAGCGCAAAAAACTCATCATGACGGGCACTTGCGTTACGATGGGGCGGGACGTCGCGCCACGCGCGATGACCAGTCGTCATTATTGTCATGTAGCAACGGGGAGTGGTCATGAGCCTGGTTCCGATTCGCTGGGTAAGCCAGCAAGAGTGTGCGTCGCGGGAAGAAGACACGGCAGGCACCCCGCCCGATGCCAGCGCTGACGTCACTCATGATGTCACTTCTGATGTCACTCAGCCGGCGGTGAAGCTTGCGCTGCTCGACCAGCGTCTGCTGCCGGGTGAGACCCGCGAGGTGCTGCTCGAGGATGCACGCGGGGTCGCGACTGCCATTACCGACATGGTGGTCCGCGGTGCACCGGCCATCGGGATCGCCGCCGCCTATGGCGTGGCGCTGGAGGCTTTCGTCATCAACCGCGAGGGCGGCAACTGGCAGTCACGCCTGGCCAGTGCCTGTGATGTGCTGGCTGCCTCGCGCCCGACAGCGGTCAACCTGTTCTGGGCGTTGGATCGCATGCGCAAGGTGATTGCCGCACACGCCACCCGGTCGCAGGCCCCGTATGAGGCGTTGCTGAAGGAGGCCGTACGCATTCACGAGCAGGATCTGGATGACAATCTGCGCATGGCCGAGTTTGGCGCCCAGGTGATTGCGGCCTCTCTCGCGCAGGGCGAGACGCGGTGCGAGGTCATGACCCACTGCAATACCGGCGCGCTGGCCACCGGCGGCCATGGCACGGCGTTGGGCGTGATCCGTACCGCCTATGCCCAGGGCATTCTCGGCCGTGTGCATGTCAACGAGACGCGTCCCTGGTGGCAAGGCTCTCGCCTGACGGCATGGGAGCTGGTGCAGGAGAAGATTCCCGCGCGGCTGGCCGTGGAAGGCGCAGCCTCGTTGATCATGCAGCAGGGGGCCCAGACGCCGGAAGGGGTGCGCTGGTTGATCGTCGGTGCGGACCGCATTGCAGCCAACGGTGACACGGCCAACAAGATCGGCACCTTCTCGCTGGCCGTTCAGGCGCGCGCCCACGGCATCAAGGTCATGGTCGTGGCCCCTCTGGCCACGTTCGATGGCACCCTAGCCAGTGGCGCGGACATCCCCATCGAGACGCGCGGCGCCGACGAGCTGCGTGAGGCGGGTGGTCGCCAGATCGCGCCGCAGGACATCGATGTCTTCAACCCGGTCTTTGATGTCACACCGCATGAGTATATTGATGCCATCGTCACGGAACATGGCGTGGTAGAGTCGCCCGATAGTGACAGTGTTGGTGCGCTGCTCGGCCGCGCCATGCGCCGTTGATGGCGATCCAGTAAGTGGTAGCGCTTGGCAAGCCTCGGATAGTGCAGGAATTTCGCACTCCTTGATCAAACTGGCATAATCCCTGCCTATGATGAAGGATGGTCGTTGATTGGCTTCGACGGCAGTAACCCGGTGGAGGCCCTTCGACGGGCTTCACCACGACATAGACACAAGGAAGACGCTACATGATACGCAAGGCTGTTCTGCCTGTTGCCGGTCTCGGCACACGTTGCCTCCCGGCCTCCAAGGCCATCCCCAAGGAAATGATCACCATCGTCGACAAGCCGGTGATCCAATATGTGGTGGAAGAAGCGGTCGCAGCCGGTATCAAGGAAATCGTGCTGGTTACCCATTCCAGCAAGAATGCCATCGAGAACCACTTCGACAAGCACTTCGAGCTGGAAACCACCCTGGAAGCCAAGGGCAAGCTCGAGCTGCTCGAACAGCTGCGTAATATCATCCCGGATGACGTCAAGATCATCAGCGTGCGCCAGCCGGAGCCGCTGGGTCTGGGTCACGCCGTGTTGTGCGCCAAGCCGATCGTCGGTGATGAGCCGTTCATCGTCATGCTGCCGGATGTGCTGGTAGATGGCGAAGGGCTCGAAAAGAATGACCTGGCGCGCATGATGGAGGCCTATGAAGCCACCAACGCCGCCCAGATCATGGTCGAGAATGTTCCGCAGGACATGGCCTACAAGTACGGTATCGTCGCGATCGACGGTGACACGCCGGAAGCCGGCAAGTCCGCCTTGATCAATGGCATGGTCGAAAAACCGGCCCCGGGCACCGAGCCGTCGACCCTGGCGGTCATCGGCCGTTATCTGCTGCCGGGCCGTATCTTCGAGCTTCTGGAGAACACTCCGCCGGGCGCGGGTGGTGAGATCCAGCTGACCGATGCCATCGACACCCTGCGTGACGACAAGGCCGTCGCGGCCTACCGCATGGCCGGCGATACCTACGATTGCGGCCACCAGCTGGGCTATCTTGAAGCGACTCTTTCCTTCGCCAAGCGTCACCCGACCTTCGGTGAAGGCTTCCGCGAGCTGCTGACTCGCTACCAGGAGAAATAAGCCATGCAGGTGCTGGTGCACGGAAGCGAACTGGCGGCGGCAACGGCCAGCGCCGCTCTGGCGAGCGTGGGTCACCGTGTCTGGTGGTGGCCGCATGAGGATATGGACTGGGCTGCCCTGGAACACGTCGACTGGTTGAACAGTGAGCCAGGCCTGCGTGAACGCCTTGATCGCCATCGGGAGCGCGGCGATCTCACTCTCATTGAGGACCTCGAGTCACTGCGGCGCATCGATATCCACTGGATCGCCGTCTCGCCGGACCAGCGCGAAAGTGCGCTGAGTCGTGTCGAGCAGCTGGTGGCGACCCTGGATGAGCCGCTGGTGCTGGTCAACAACTCGACTTTCCCGGTGGGCACGACCGAGCGTTTCGAGGCGTTGCTGCCGCGTGACGACCAGTACGCCGTCGCCTTGCCGGACATGCTGGAAGAGGGCCGTTCACTGGCCACCTTCGAGCGTCCGGCCCGCTGGTTGCTGGGCAGCGAAGCGGAACCTGCCACCCTGCGGGTGCAGGAGTTGCTGCGTGCCTTCAACCGACGTGAAGATGTCTTCCAGATCATGCCGCGCCGCGCCGCCGAACTGACCAAGCTGGCCATCAACGGCATGCTCGCGACGCGTATCAGCTACATGAACGAAGTGGCGGGTCTCTCCGACTCCCTCGGCGTCGATGTGGAATATGTGCGTCAGGGCATGGGCGCCGACCCGCGTATCGGCTTCGGGTACCTCTATCCGGGCTGTGGATTCGGTGGCCCGAACTTCTCGCGTGACCTGATGCGTCTGGCCGATGTCCAGCACCAGACAGGGCGTGAATCAATGCTGCTCGAGCATGTGCTCGACATCAACGAGGCCAAGAAGGAGACGCTGTTCCGCAAGCTGTGGCAGCACTTCGATGGTGAATTGCGCGGCCGCACCGTGGCGATCTGGGGCGCGGCCTTCAAGCCGGGTACCGCACGTATCGACCATGCGCCGGTGTTGACCTTGCTGGAAGCGCTGTGGGCCCAGGGCGTGCGCGTTCGCGTACATGATCCCGCGGCCTTGTCGGCGCTGGGTGAGGCCTGTGGCGCGCATCCGTTGCTGGAGCTGGTCGATGGCAACATGTATGACGCCCTGGAGGGGGCTGATGCCTTGATGCTGGTCACCGAGTGGAAGTGTTACTGGAACCCGGACTGGCAGCGCCTGAAGCGTGAGCTGGGTGCGGGCCTGGTGCTCGATGGCCGCAACATCTTCGACCCACGTTACGTGGCAAGCCAGGGGTTGGTCTATCGCGGCATCGGCCGCCGCGCCAGTCCCTGACGGGCATCTCCAAGGGTCAGGCTGACGCGTTCTGAAGCTGATGTTCTCTCGGACTGATGCTCTCACAGGCTGACTCTATCGTGCTCGACACGCAAAGCCCTCATCCGGTCCCGGATGAGGGCTTTTGTCGTGGGCATTAGGCTATCTATCATGAGGCCCAAGCTTTTCATACAGACCGCCAGGCTTTTCATGATGACCGCCAGGCTGACTTCAGGCCCAGGGCTCGAGCACGAATTTGCCCACATGGCCCTTGCTGAGAAACTGCTGTTGCGCACTGACGATCTCGGTCAACGGGAAGCTGGCCGCGATCAGCGGGCGAATCTCGCCTTGCTCTACATAGCGAATCAGATTGGGGAAGGTGGCTTCACACCAGGCAGTGGTGCCTAGCAGTCGCAGATTCTTGAGGTACAGGTCGCGCAGGTCCAGCGTCACCATCGGGCCGGCGATGGCGCCGGTGGTCACCAGGCGGCCGCCACGCGCGAGCAGCTTCATCATGATCGGGAAGTTGTCGCCAGCGACATTGTCGACCACCAGGTCGACGCTTTCGTGGCCCAGCAGTTCGAGCAGGTCGGCCTTGCGGTCCAGAAGTCGGTCGGCGCCGAGTTCGGCAAGGGCCTCATGCTTGGCGGCGCCCGCCACGGCATACACCGTTGCGCCGCGGCGCTTGGCTAGCTGCAACGCGGCGGAACCGACTCCGCCCGAGGCGCCCAGAATCAGCACACGCTCGCCCGCCTTGAGCTCTGCCTGTTCGAGCATGTTTTCCGCCGTGCCATAGGCGCAGGGCAGGGAGCCAAGTTCGACATCACTCCAGTCACAGTCCACCGCGAACACTTCACTGGCGCGCACGCTGACGAATTGCGCGAAGGCGCCGTCGAAGTCCGAGCCCATCCATTCATTTTCCAATGAGTCCCAGCCCTCGCTGCGCATGCAGGAGCGTACCAGCACGCGCTTGCCCAGCAGGCTGGCACCCGCATTCGGGCCCAATGCCACCACCTCGCCACAGCAATCCGTACCCTGTATCAGGGGGAAGGGCGTTTCTCCCTTCCAGCCACCTTCCGGCGGCGCCGGCTTGTCAGTCGTCGCCTCTGCATCCGCGTTGTCATGCACGCTGCTGGCCTGTTGGGTCGCGGTAGTGATCGTGGAGGAATACCAGCCCAGACGCGTATTGATCTCGGTGTTGTTCATGCCAGCCGCCAGCACCTTGATCAGCACCTCGCCCTCACCGGGTGTCGGCACCGGGCGCTGCTGCGTCTCGAGGCATTCATAGCCCCCATGGCCGGTAGTCACGATCGCCAGCATGGAGTCGGGCAGTGAGGAGGTCGAGGTGTCAGTGGGCATCGGTATTCCCTTTTTTCAAAGTATGTATTTCGCGCAGACAAAGAATGCATTTCAAGCAGTGTGTGCCAACAATGTCGTCGAGTCTCTTGTCGTCGAGCCCATGTGAGCGATCAAGGATACGCAGCGAGGTAGAGCATACGTTCTACTTGTCAGTTATTAGATAGGGGCACCGCCGTCATTTGCAAGTCGACAGACGGGATTCTTCTCCTGGTGGTGCATTCAGCGTAGCCAAGCCTTGCGTGTAGCAGGCTCGCGGCTGGGTGACGTTGTCTTGAACGAAAAAAACCCCGCCAAGTGGCGGGGTTTTCCGAGCAGGGCATCCAAGCGTCATATCAGGGTGACGTTGAATGCCTTGGCTCAGCTGGAGTTCCGAGCGGTAAACGACTCGGCTTCCTGAGGCTAGCTAAGCTCGGTCTAGCCAAACTCAATCTGGAAAAGCTCAGGCTGCGAAGTTCTGTGCAGCGAATTCCCAGTTGATGATGTTCCAGATGCTTTCCAGGTACTTCGGACGCGCATTGCGGTAGTCGACGTAGTAGGCGTGCTCCCAGACGTCGACGGTCAGCAGCGGAGTCTGACCAGACTTGGCGATCGGGGTGTCAGCGTCGTCAGTGTTGACGATTTCCAGCTCGCCCTGGGCGTTCTTGACCAGCCAGGTCCAACCGGAACCGAAGTTGCCAGCGGCGGAAGTGTTGAAGGCTTCCTTGAAGTCAGCAACGGAGCCCCACTTGGCCACGATGGCGTCTGCCAGCGGGCCGGACGGCTCGCCACCACCATTCGGGGACAGGCAGTGCCAGTAGAAGGTGTGGTTCCACACCTGAGCTGCCTGGTTGAACAGACCACCCTGGGCGCTCTGGATGATCTCTTCGAGAGATTTTTCTGCGTCAGCAGTGCCTTCGACCATGCTGTTCAGCTTGGTGACGTAGGCTTGGTGATGCTTGCCGTAATGGTACTCAAGGGTCTCGGCAGAGATGGTCGGCTCGAGTGCGTTCTTTTCGTACGGCAGTGCTGGAAGTTCAAATGCCATGGGGATCAGCTCCTTTTCCTCACCAATTGGGTCGTACTCTGCCTTCGTGGGGCTTGGGGCTGAGTATTTCAATGCCTGACCTGCCATTGCGTGATGGGAGGGTCAGACAAGCACAGACTCAAGCTCCGCGACTAGCATCACTCCCGGCCCTGAACTGGCCACCCGCTCAGGCAGCGGGCAAGGGCGAAAGTGCATGACTCGCCGTGCATCCTTCATGCGCGTGGCTACGCGCATGAAATGTGCAATCAGCGTGAAAAACCTTGTGAATCCAGATAGCTACGAAGACAGAGGCTGCGCGTATCGCAGTGTTTGGCACTATAGCACCCAGACACCGACAGGCCAACGCTGGTGGGCACTGACCGCGGGATCCTCTCAAGCCTCTTGCAGGGCTCGCGTTCATTGCCAAGCTTTTGTCACATTCCTGCCACTCTGCCCAGGATGACAGGCCGTGACGGGAACCTGATGAGATGACCGAGGTCAGCTGTTAGACTCGATTTCCTGTACGTGAACCGTGACTTATCTTTTGCAGACCCTGCGTTACTGTATTTTTATACAGCAAGGCGAAAAAGCGCACTTCCGGTCGTCTTGCGCCGCCCTGAAGATGCTGCGCTGAACCTTTCGCTGCTGATCGTTTGCCGGACCTGGAGCCAGAATGCGGCCGCACAACGCTGAACCGTCTCTCAATGACTCACCGGACGATGCGCTGGTCGCGCGTCCCGACGATGCGCTTGGCGTGCATCACACTCGTCCCCCCGCGCCCAGACGCTGGCCGGCGTGGCTTTGCCTCCTCGCCCTGGGGGGCGTGGTGGGCTGGCAACAGTGGCAGCTGCATGACCTGCAGACCCTCGGGGGCGATCAACGCGATCAGCTCGGCGCACGTGTCAGCCAGCTCGAACGTTCAGTGACCCAGCTTGAGCAGCAGGGCGATGAGCGCCTGAACGAACTTCGTAATGCACTGGGTGAGCAACTCAGCGCCCTGGACAACCAGTTGAATGACACTGTCCTGCCGGCGCTGACCACTCTGCAGGAGGACAAGGCGTCCCTGTCGAGTGAAGCCGTCACGCGCCTCGAGACACTGGAAGACAAGGTGGAAAAGGACGCGAATGGCGCTCAAGCGCGTCTGACCGCCATGGACGAGGCGCTTGAGCGCTTGGCTGGTCGTGTCACGACGCTTGCCCAGACAGATGACAATCACGCGACCCTGATCACGGCGCTGCAAGGCTCGATGGCGGCGCTGGAATCCCTCAGCCGTGATGGCCGTGCAGCGCTGGGCGCGCGTCTGGATGCCCAGTCGGCCACGCTTGAGCACCTCGAGCCGCTGGTGGACAAGACCTCCAGCACTCTGGACACGCTGACTTCCCGCATCGAGACCTTGCAGAGCGATATTGAGAGCGACAGCGCCGAGCAATTGGCCTTGCTCGAGACACGCCTCACGGCACTCAAGACGGACCTAGCCACGCAACAGACCCAGACGCGTGACTTACAGCAATCTCAGCAGCAACTGGACGAGACGCTGAAGGCACTGCCGGAGCCATCAGCGGCCGCTGATGGCGATGAACTGGCCAGCAAGCTCACGGGCCGCTTCGCGCCGCTTGACGAGCTGGCAACGCTTGAGAGCGCGCAACGCTCACTGGCCTCCCAGCTGGGTGAGCTGCGCCGTCAGCAGACAGCGCTCAGTGCCGGCTTGGAGGCCAGCTCACAGGGGGCGTCAGAGGACACGCGAGAGCAGTTGCGCTCGCTGGACGCCAGCCGCCGTCAGCTGAGTGGCCGTGTCGCGTCGCTGCTGGGGCAGGTATCTGAGCTTGAGCAGCGCGTCAGTCGACTGGAACGTCGCTGAGCCGGCGCAGCAGGGATACAAGTAACGACGATATGGCGTGGTCCGCCACTCTGCCGGGCCATGTGACACGTCCCGTGATGACCGAGCGCCGCACGACATGATGAATGGGAACGATGGACAGTGCTTTCCACCAGCACTCAATAAAGGACGAATCATGAGTGGCGACAACAAAGAGTCTGCTCGAGCGACCGGGACGCGCGGTTTGCCACATCGCTATCTGACGCCGCTGATCGTGTGTGGCGGCTTGTGCTTCGCGCCGCAGGCGCTGGCGATCGATGCCGCCGTCAAGGGAGTCAAGGGCGCGACGGCGACCAATGTGGTCAACTTCCTGGCCGGGATGACGCTTGAGGGCGATGCACCGGCCGAGCGCTATGAGGATGAGATCATCCGGCGCACCCAGGAAGCACTACAGGCCTTCGGTTACTACGATGCCCAGATCACGCTCAGCTATCCCGAGAAGGGGCTGCTGGGCGGCGATGATGTGGTCGTGACGGTGGATGCCGGTGAGCCGGTCACCATCGAGACGCTGGAGCTGCGGCTCGAAGGCGACGCCGCGCGCGACAAGGTCATGAAGAAGGTGCTGGCCGACGCCGACCTCGAGGAAGGCGATGTGCTGCGTCACTCACGCTATGACAGCCTCAAGTCGACCCTGACGTCGCTCAGCCTCGAACGCGGCTATTTCGACACCTCCTTCTCCCAGCAACGCATCGAGGTACGCCCTTGGTTGCACTCGGCACGCATCTATCTGGTCATGCAGAGCGGTCAGCGCTACCGCTTCGGCGATATCACCTATCTCAACAGTCAGATAGAGCTGGATCGCGTCAAGGCCATGCAGCCGTTCGAGACTGGCGATTATTACGAAGCCGGCAAGTTGACCCAGTTCAACCAGCGGCTGAGTGAGGCCGGTTGGTTCCGCTCGGCCGCGATCAAGCCACAGCTCAATCCGGGCGCCGAACTCAAGACTCCAAGTCCCGACAGCGAGATCAAGACCCCCTACGCCGAGGTCCAGGGGTATGACGGCTCATGGCTTGCCGATGTCGAAAGGGCTGAAATCGAGGGTTCTGAGGTAGAGCAGACGGGGGAGAATCGCCGCGCTGACGCCTCGCCCCCCTCGGACTCGACGGCACTCGCCGCGCAGGCCGCCGTGGAGGGTGATGGCGCTGGCTCTACCGTAGCCTCTGACAACGACACGCCGGTGCTGACTGGCGATGCGCTGGAGGCCGCGGTCAAGACGGCCAACGGTCCCATCATTCCTGTGGATATCAGCCTGATACCCGCAGACCGTCACAAGTTCGAGACCGGTATCGGCTACGCGACGGATGTCGGGCCACGCCTGCAGTTCAGCTGGGAGATGCCGTGGGTCAATCGCTATGGCCATAGTCTGACCAACAGCCTGTTCCTGTCCTCGCCGGAGCAGACCTTCGAGGGCGAATACCGCATGCCGCTCGAAGACCCGCTCAAGGATAGCTATGTCCTCGAGTACGGGATGTCGAACACCGATGATGAAGATACCGAGAGTCTCGAGACCACCGTGCGCTTCACCCGCGAGTGGAAGTTCGACAATGGCTGGACCCAGCGCGTGTTCTTCGGTTCCACCTATGAGGACTACACCCAGGCGGACGAATCCGGGGCCGTGCTGCTGCTGTATCCCGGTGTGAGCTGGAACCGCACCCGCACACGCCCCAAGACCTTCCCGATGTGGGGCGACCGCCAACAGCTGACCTTCGAGTACGGCGATCAGATGTGGGGTTCGGACGTGACCTTCCTGCGCTCTCAGTTAAACACCAACTGGATACGCTCCATCGGCGACAACCATCGTTTCGTGGCGCGCATGGGCGTCGGCCACGTCGATACCGACAACTTTGATGACATGCCACCTTCGATGCGCTTCTTCACTGGGGGCGACAACAGTGTGCGTGGCTATTCCTACGAGACACTCGCCCCGGAAGATGATGACGGCGATCTCGAAGGCGGTAGCTCGTTGCTCACCAGCAGCCTGGAATACGATTACCGTCTGACGGGCGACTGGTGGGGCGCGACCTTCTACGACGCCGGTAACGCCTTCAATGGCTGGGACGCACTCGAGCTCAAGACGGCGGCCGGCATGGGGATTCGCTGGATCTCGCCGGTGGGGCCGATTCGTCTCGATATCGCCCATCCCTTCGATGACGATGACAACGATTACCGTATTCACTTCTCGATCGGGCCGGAATTCTGAGCGGGCCGCGTCTCTAAAACGAGTGTCGTGCGGATCAAGCGCCAGCAAAGGACCATCAGCTGAGCGAGTGAGCTGATAAAAAAGATATGGAGATGTTGGAATTGTCTAATCCCTATGTACGTCGGGGCGGCCTGGTCATCCGGTTGCTGATATGGCTGCTCGTGTTCCTGATCGGGCTGACGATGCTGCTAGTCGGGGGCGTGCTGTCCCCGTGGGGCACCGGGCTGGTGCTCGATCAGGCGCGCTCGCGTGGCTTCATCGATTACTCCCAGGCCTCCGGCTCACCGCTGGAAGCACTGTCGCTCAAGGACGTCTCGCTGGACCTGCCGGGGCTGGCCGTCAATGCCGACTCGCTGTCGCTGGCCTGGGGCGAGGACTGCCTGCTCAAGGGCAAGCTGTGTCTCGAGTCGCTGGAGTCCAGTGGTCTCGCGATCACCCTGAGCGATAGCGGTGCCAGTAACCAGCCGGAACCGGAGAGCGGTGAGAGTCTCAACGTGCCCATCGTGGTGCCGATTCCCATCGAGGTGCGCAAGGTCGCCATTGATGACTTCGCCCTGGCGCTGGCGGATGGCAGTCGCGTCACCTTCGATCACTTCCATACCTCGGCCGCGCTGTCAGTGAGTACGCTGACGCTGGGCGAGACACGCCTGATCACCAGTCGTTTCATTCCGGCCGATGCCACCGCGGCTCAAACGACGTCAGATGCCGTCAGTCTCGAGGGTGTGAGCATCACGCCTGAGGCTCAGCAAGCGGCGAGCGCAGTGGTCCACACTCAGGTCGTGGCGCCTCAAGCTGAGAGCGCCGCCAAGGCCATCACGGATGACGCCGCAGAAGTGTCTGGCAAGACTGCCGCTAAAACCACGGATCAGACAGCACAGGCCGGACGCCTCGCCTTGCCGGAAGTCTATATTCCGCTGACCATCGAGGTTCCCGACCTCGCCATCGAAGACTTTGCACTCGAGGGGCCAAGCCCGTATGAGGTCAGCCGCCTGTCGCTGGCGCTCAAGGCGGAAGGGCATGACATCACGCTCTCGCGTCTCGAGGTCGACTCCCGCGACGTGAACGCCGATCTCGTGGCGCAGGTCACCTTGAAGGACGAGTATCCCCTGAGCGCCACGCTCAATGCCGAGGCCCTGATTGACCCCGTGCGTCATGAAAAGCTGCGCCTGTCTCTGGAAGGCTCGCTGGCGGATCTTGAAGCCTCTCTCAAGGCCGACGGTCCGCTGGCCGCTGAACTCGTGGCCAGCGCGGATGTACTGGACAGCGATCTGCCCTTCGAGGCGCGCCTGAGCTCCGAGCGGATCACCTGGCCCTTTGCTGCCGTCACTGATGCCTCTGATGACACCTCCGCTGATGCGCAGAAAGTCGCTCAGACAGCGACCCAAGCCAAGGATGGCAAGAATACGTCTGGCACCGCTGCCTCCTTCACGCCTGACTATAGCGTCGAGAATCTGGCGCTGGTCGCCAAGGGCTCACTGTCGGGGTATACGACCACGCTGGATGCCATCATCGAGGGGCGTGACATTCCGCGCGCCACCTTGTCATTGGCAGGCGACGGCGATCTCGCGCATTACCGCTGGCAGCCGCTCAAGATCGCCCTCAAGCGTGGCTCCGCCACCACCCGTGGCGAGATTCACTGGCAGGAAGGTATTAGGGTCGCCGCCGAGCTGGCCCTCGACAAGCTGCATCCCGAAGACTTGCTGCCGGCCCCGACCGGGGGCGGTCAGAAAGCCGTGCGTGGTGAGCTGAGTGGCAATCTCGTGGCCAGCTTCCAACAGCCGCAGCAAGGACCGTGGGCCGTCGATGTCAGCAAGCTGGATATCCATGGCACCTTGCTCGAGCGTCCGCTCACGCTGACCGGCAAGCTTTCAGGCAATGCCGACATGCAGTGGGACGTCAACGCGCTGGAGCTGCGTCAGGGCCAGAACCGTCTGAGCGCCAATGGCAAGATTGCCAAGACCATCACCCTGGCGGCCAACATCGATTTCCCGGCGCTCTCGACCCTGATGCCGGATATCGCGGGTGAGCTCAAGGGCAAGATCGATGCCTCGGGCACGCTCGACAAGCCTCAGCTGGCGAGCAACTTCACCGCACGGCGCCTGCAGATCGGTGAGAACCGTATCTCCGACATGGCGCTGTCAGCCGGGGTCGATGCTCGCAAGCGGGGGATTGATGACCCGGCACTGGATATCGCCCTGAATGCCGATGATGTCAGAGCTGGCGGACAGCAGATCGCGACAGTCGCGCTGACGCTGGGAGGCTTCCTGAGCGATCACACCATGCAGTTCGATACCGAGATGGCCGGTGAGATGCCGCTTTCTCGTCTGGGGCTGACCCTCAAGGGTGGGCTCGACAAGGCGCGTGAGCATTATCGTGGTGCGCTGTCTCCGCTGACGGCGAATACCGACTTCGGGGACTTCAACTTCGACACGCCGGCGAGCTTCGATGCCAATCTCGCCAAGGGCAGCGTGCTGGTGCAGCCGTTCTGCCTGAGTCGTGAACAGGGGGGCCAGATCTGTGTCGCCGAGCCCTTGAGCGCGGGCAATGACGGCCAGGCCATGGTGACTCTCGAGGGGATTCCGCTGGACATGGCCCAGAGCGCCATGCCGGAGAGCTGGACCATCGGCGGTGCCACGGGCGGCAAGATCACGGCAAGCTGGAAGCAGGGTGGCCAACGCTGGAATGCTGACGCGGAGCTGGCGGGCAAGTTGACGCTGGCCGGCGAAGACGCCGACGGCAATGCCTGGTCTCTGCCGGAGACCACCCTGCAACTGGCGCTGGAAGCCACGCCCGACAAGGCCGATCTCGATACCCAGATTCGCCTCGACAGCGCTGGCGGCATCGGTCTCACCGTGTCGGTCCTCGACCCGGCGGGCGCAGGCCAGCTGGATGGCTCGCTGGCCATCCGCGACATCGACCTCTCGCCGTATCGTCCGCTGGTGGCGGGCATGACCCAGCTGGAAGGCAAGCTGGCGGGTGACGTCGAGGTCGGCGGCAACCTGAGCCTGCCGTCGATGACCGGGCCGATCGCGCTGACCGGCGTCAAGGTGCAGGGCGAAGGCCTGCCGGTGTCGCTGTCGGATGCCCAGTTCACCGTCGACTTCGATGGCAACAGTGCCGATATCGATGGCTATCTGGTGGGCAATGATGCGCGCTGGGGCATCGATGGCGAGGCGGCGTGGCCGACGCTTGAGGACTGGACGGCGTCATTGAACCTCGACGGCGCGAAGAATCCACTCGAGCTGCATATCGCCGGGATCGGCCGCATGCGCGTCGCGCCGGATCTCGAGATCAATGCCAGCCCCACGCTGCTCAAGCTGCGGGGGGACGTCAAGGTGCCGTGGACACGCATCGAAGTGGACCAGGTGCCGCCGTCTGCCGTGTCACCCTCCAGTGACACCATCATCATCGAGCGTCCCAGTGATGAGGACACCTCCAACCCGGCCGAGCTTGCCGATGGCAGCGATACCGCCAAGGCGCTCAACGAAGCCGGCATGGCGCTGGATGTGCGTATCGGCATCCATATCGGGCCGGATGCGCGCCTGGAGGCGATGGGGCTCAAGACCAAGCTCAGAGGCGATCTCGATGTGCGGCAGTCCAAGGGCGGCGTGCAGGTCTTCGGTGAGGTCAATCTGGTCGACGGAACCTACAAGAGCTTCGGGCAGGACCTGCAGATCAGCAAGGGGCAGGTCTTGCTGGCCGGACCGCCCTCGAGCCCGCGTCTGAATATCGAGGCGATCCGTGATCCTGACAACATTGAGGACGACGTGACCGCAGGGGTGCGTGTGACGGGACTTGCCTCGTCACCCAGCGTCGAGATCTTCTCGGACCCGTCGATGGATGAGTCCTCGGCACTGAGTTATCTGCTGCGCGGTGAAGGCCTGGACAGCGACACCAGCAGTGACAGTGCGGTCACGTCCGCCTTGATCGGCATGTCACTGGCGCAAAGTGGCCAGGTGGTCGGCCAGATCGGGGAAACCTTCGGCGTGCGTGACCTGAGCCTGGACAGCTCTGGCAGCGGGGATGACAGCCAGGTGGTGGTCAGTGGCTATATCGCTCCGGACCTGAAGCTCAGCTACGGCGTCGGGCTGTTCTCGCCGATCGCGGAGCTGACGCTGCGCTACAAGCTGTTCCGCAACCTGTATGCCGAAGCGGTGTCCGGCACGGCGCAGGCCGTGGACCTGCTCTACAGCTTCTCGCTGGGCCGCAGCGAGCTGGCGCCCAGAGTCGGCAAGGACAGATGACACGTCAGGCCAATTGATTGCCACAGGTTCAGCCCCCATCGACAGGTTCGGTGGGGGCTGTCTCGTTATGGAGGGGGCATTTCAGAGGTGCTAGTTGCGCTTATGCTCGAGAGCTCAAGCGCACGCGCGTCAGCACAAGACGCAGACGGTCACGCAGTGCAGCAACGCTTGATCTTCTTGCCGCTGCCACAGGGACACAGGCTGTTGCGCCCCGGCGTCAGTGTCTGCCACTCGGCATCACCGTCGACATAACGCCAGTGATGGCCATCGTGATGAAAGCGGCTAAGTTCCTGCAATTGCTGGAACTTTCCCTGCTCGAAGAAGGTGGCATGAAAGCGTACCATGCCGGTATCGGCGTCTTGTCCGCTGTCCAGAATCTCCAATGCCAGCCACAGGGGGCCAGCACCTTCGAGATCGGCGCGTGCCGGGCAATGGGCCGGGTCCCAGCTGTCGATCAGGAAATCGCTCAGCGACAGGCAGAAGGCACTGTAGCGGGCGCGCATCAATTGCTCGGGGCGTTCGGCGCGGGTGATGTCAGCATGAATCGGCTGACAGCAATCGACGTAGCGTCGCGCCTCAGTACTATTGGGCTGGCAGGGGCAGATATTGGGGGGCAGAGATGACATCATTGAACCTATACACGATTGCACGACGCGACACAGGAGAGAGTCCGCCATGTGGATAACGGAAGATAAGCAGACCATTCCTTCAGCGCAGGACAGCTTGCCAGGGCGCAGTGAAGCGGTACGCATCAGCGGCGTTCATCACGTCAATGGCCGCTCGATTGTACCGCCCTTCGACAGTGAGTGTGAGGAGATCGTGCTGGGGCTGGGCTGCTTCTGGGGAGCCGAGCGCCTCTTCTGGCAGCTGCCGGGCGTCAAGGTGACGGCGGTCGGTTATGCCGGTGGCCATACACCGAACCCAACCTATGAAGAGACCTGCACCGGCAAGACAGGCCACACCGAGGTCGTGCGTGTGATCTTTGATCCGACGGTGATCGGGTTGCCGGAGATCCTGCGGGCCAGCTTCGAGGCCCATGACCCGACACAGGGCATGCGTCAGGGCAATGACATCGGTAATCAGTACCGCAGCGCGATCTATTACACCCGCGAAGACCAGCGCGCCATCGTCGAGAAGAGCATGGCCGACTACCAGCAGGCGCTGGACCAGTCGGGTCTCGGCCGTATCACCACAGAGGTGGCACCGCTGCGCGAGTTCTACTACGCCGAGGAATATCACCAGCAGTATCTGGCCAAGAATCCGGGCGGCTACTGCGGTCTGAAAGGCACGGGAATCAGCTGTCCCATCGGCTGACAGCCTGGTACTGATGTAATGGCAGGCAGGCAGGCAGGCAGGCAGGCAGGCAGGATATGGCTGCCATGAGACTGTGCTGAAAGATTACCGCTGAGAAACACGAAAGCCTCATGGTCGCCGCGAAGTTCACGGTCGCCATGAGGCTTTTCTGTCTGGAGCAGCTTTTGGTCAGGAACAGCTTTTGTCAGAAGCAGCTTTTGTCAGAAGCAGCTTTTGGTCAGGAACAGCTTTTGTCAGGAACAGCTTTTGTCAGGAACAGCTTTTGTCAGAAAACGCTGTCGGTCATGAGCAGCGAGGCACAGTGTCAGCGGTATCGCTGTCGGTCCTGCTCGGCTTCCGCAAAGCGATCGATCCACTGCACCAGGGCGCCATCGCCGGTGACATTGCACGCCGTACCGAAGCTGTCCTGCGCCAGATACAGCGCCATCATCAAGCCGACGGCGGCGGCGTCGAAGCCCAGCAGGCTCTGCAATACGCCCACCGAGGTCATCGCGGCCCCGCCGGGCGAGCCGGGCGCGGCAATGATTGTAACCCCCAGCGCGGCGATGAACGGCAGCAGGGTGGTGAGCTCGGGCGTTGCCAGGGAGGGAGTGACCAGCATCACGCCAATGGCGCATACGGTCAAGGTGATGGCACTGCCGCACATGTGGATGGTGGCCAGCAACGGCACCGCAAAGCTCGCCACGGACGGCGAGATGTGATTGAGGTGCATCTGGCGCACGGTAACCGGAATCGTGGCCGCGGAAGACATGGTACCGGCGGCGGTGAAGTAGGCGGGCAGCATGTGGGCCAGCGCCTTCATGGGCGAGCGACCGGTGCTGGTGCCGCTGGTGACGTAGAGCAAGCTCAGCCACAGCCAATGCAAGGTCAGCGCCACCAGCAGGATCATGCCGAAGCTCTTGAGGGTATTGGCGACCGTGCCCGCGATCGTCATTTCGCAGAACAGGCCGGCGATATAGAACGGCAGGGCAGGAATCAACACCTTGGCGATGAAGCGCTCGACGATGTCACGCCCACCGTCGGCCAGCTGACGCATGCCGTCATGCTCGGTGGCGGAAATGCCGATACCGAACAGGAAGGCCGTCACCAGTGCGGTGCTGATATCGGTCAGTGGTGGAATATCCAGCGTGAAGTAGGGGCTCAAGTGCTTGACGGCATGACTGACCGGCAGCTGGTCCTGTTGCACGATATGCGGCACGACCTCCAGCCCGACGATACCTGCCAACAGCCCTGCCAGCGTCGTCGAGGTATAGGCCAGCACGATGGTCATGGTCAGCAGACGGCCCGAGGAGCGCTCGAGGCGTGCGATCCCGCTCATGATGAAGAACAGGATGATCAGCGGAATGGCGTATTCCAGCAGTTCACCGAACAGCACCTTGAAGGTCAGCAAGGCGCGAACCAGGGATTCGGGAGCCCATTGTCCCAGCAGTATGCCAGCCACGATGCCGAGCACCAGGCGAAAAATCAGGTTCATTATCAGGCCAGTAGAGTCTTGAACGTAGGATGGGCGCGCAGTCTACCATTCTCACTGAATCGTGACAGTGATCCGTGTCACCCATAACACTCATCATGTATACCGTTATCATGTTTAATGTACTAAATTCAACCATCCCAACAGGGCATACGGTAGTAGTCAGAGTAGACTCAGGACTTCCCACCGGATCTGAGGGTGGGAAGGCGAGCAAGGGTGGAAGAAGCAAAAAAAGGCAAGAAATGCCCCAAGGACAAGATAATCAGGGAGGGGAATGCGTATTGGTGCCTGAGTAGCGGTCAACCCCACCAGTTCGATGCAGCTGGTTCAATGCAGGTAGCTCAGTACAGATAGCTCAGTGCGCTTCGCTGTGCACCTCGGCCTGTGCTTGCGGCTTGGGTAGCCCGCTCCAGGCCTCCAGCTGCTGACTGACACGGCGAGCAAGCCAGGAGCTCAGTCGCCCACGGCGCCACTCAACAAAGCCGACATGCCCACCGCGCTCACTGAGCTCGATACGCACGGCCTCGGAGGGTTGGTGGAAGCGTGCGAACAGATCGCGTGGCATAAAGGGGTCATCCAGCGATTGCAGTATCAGTGTCGGCAGTTCGATCTCGCTCAGCAGACGGCCCGCCGAGGAGCGCGTGTAGTAATCACTCGCCGAGGTGAAGCCATGCAAAGGCGCGGTGACTTCGTTGTCATAAGCCCAGAAACTGTTGAGCTGGGTCAGCTGATGCGCTCCGATCGAGATGGGTAGTGGGCCATTGGCAAGCTTCGCTGCCACCTTGGCCTTCAAGCCCTTGAGCAGATGGCGCTGGTAAAGGCGCGAGAAGCCCTGATTGAGCACATCCGCGCTGGCCGCTAGGTCCAGTGGGGCGCTGATGGCGATCGCGCCAGCCAGGTCCAGACCATCACCGCCTTGCTCAGCCACCAGCTTGAGCAGCATGTTGGCGCCCAGCGATACGCCACAGGCGACCTTGATGGCCTGCGGATAGCGTCGCCCGAGCTCGCCGAGCACCCAATAGGCGTCTGCAGTATCCCCGCTGTGATAGGCGCGCGGCAGGCGGTTGGGGGATTGCCCACAGCCACGGAAATGCATCATCACCGGTCGCCAGCCCATCCGGGCGGCTGCATTGAGCAGCTCACGGGCGTAGGGCGAGCTCAAGTCACCCTCAAGTCCATGAAACAGAACGAACAGAGGCGCATCCTCGCTCAAGGCCGTCGTACGCTCACGCTTTTCATGACCGTCACTGATGACCCAGGCGAGCTCGACGAAGTCACCATCGGGAAGATTGAGAATCTCGGTGCGACGACTCAGGGGCGCGCGGGGCAGAAGGCGGGGCAACAAGGTCTGGACATGGCGATTGCGCAGGCCAAGGGCAGGGCGAAACTCTGACGTGAAGATGGAGTGCGGCATGTGAGGTAGCTCCAGTGGCAGGCCAGGGCGATGACGTTGGTGATCGGGTGATGGGCATGCCCTTGATGGCGGTGGCCTGCAGCAAGATCTGACAGGAATTTCTACACGGGTGTCGTTGGCATCATTTCACTTGGCGACGCCAATCGCTAGTCGCAGTGCAGCATACGCATCGACGCCAAGGGCGCTAGCCCGCCCTGGATCTCATTGTTGGCCTAGCGCTCGAATACGCTGCATCGGGATACGCGACAAAAAAGCCGCCATCGGCATAGGGCCCATGGCGGCGTAAGACAGGCATGTGACGACAAGCGTCACAGCGAGAGCCCCAGACAGTGTTGTGACAGGCCTGATTACAGACCTGTCGCCGGGCTTCGTGTCAGATTGAGGGCACCCTCTGCGGTAATGACCAGATTGTCCTCGATACGCACACCACCATGCGGTGCCAAAGCCTCGACCAGCTTCCAGTCGATATGCTCACCGCGTGCATCGTTGCGCAGCGGCTCCAGCAACATGGGGATGATGTAGCAACCCGGTTCGATGGTGATGGCCATGCCGGTCTCGAGCACACGCGTCAGGCGCAGCATCGGGTGACCTTGCGGCGGATGACGGATATCGCCGGTGGTGTGATCAGGTATGCGGCCCGCCGCATCATGGACCTGCAGTCCCAGGAGGTGCCCGAGACCATGCGGGCAGAAGGCTGCCGTGATCCCTTGTGCAACCTGATCTTCGGCGGGCAGCGACACCACGCCCAGTTCCCGCAGCAGCTCACCCAGCTCGCGATGCATCTCGAGGTGCAGATCGACGTAGTCCACCCCAGGCGCAAGGCTGGCGATCAGACGCTTCTGCAGCGCCTCCACACCCTCGATCAGGGCGCGATACAGCGGCAGCGCATCGTCGCCCGCCCAGCTGCGCGTGATGTCAGAGGCATAGCCGTGCACGCTGGCGCCGGCATCCACCAGCAGGCTGTGACGGGCAGCAGGAGCCTGCAAACCATAATGCTGGTAATGCAGAACCGCGGCATGCGCATTGAGACCCACGATATTGCCGTAAGGCACATCCGTTTCCCGTTGGCGAGACGCGCCAAGATAGGCCAACTGGATATCGAGCTCCGCACCGCCTTCCATGAAGGTACGACGGGCAGCCAGATGGCCACGCGCGGCGCGCAGGCTGGCTTCTTTAAGACAGGCGATCTCGAATTCGCTCTTGCAGACGCGCCCCTCGTCGAGCTGGCGCACCAGGCCGACCGGGTTGGGCAGTGCCTCAAGTTCGCTAACCACCTGCGGCTGAAGCTCGGCGATCTCGCCGAGCAGCGCCACGCGGCCCTCGGGACGCTGTGGCAGTGTCGGCTTGCGCAGATGGACGATCTCGAACTGCTCGGCCCAGGGCGCAGTGTCTGACGTCGGCAGGCTGGGTGACAGATGCCAGAAGTCATCGGGGGCATAGAGGTAAAGCGTCGGACGCTCGCCCGGACGAATCACCAGCCAGCTATCGCTGAGACCCGCCATCGGCACCCAATGCAGAAAATGAGCATGCGACTTGAAGCTTGCATCCTGATCATCGGCGAAATGCCGCTTCGGCTTGCCACTGTGCAGCACGATGGCGTCCAGATCGTGCTGCTGCATGGCGACTTCGTAGCCTGTTTGCAGCGCCGCCAGATGGGCGCGGTGTGCCGCGGCGTGGGTGATGGTCGGGTCGTTGAGCTGGCTGTCGGACATCATGTTTCCTTGCAAACGGTCGTCACGCCTGACATGGAGAAGTGAGCGTCAATGGCGTGGTGTGGTGGAGAATGAGGGGATGAAGGAGAGAGAAGAGTGCCGCTGAGCGGTCGCCCCTCATGCCCGGATGGCTCACGAGAAATTTGCTTCCAGCTGGTGCCAGAGTTCACTGACACTGTCGTGGCGCGGCACACGCGGGCGATACAGGCGGATATGCAGGCCAAGATCCCAGCGCGGGTCACCAGCACGCACCAGCTTGCCGCTGGCGATTTCCTCTGCGGCCAGCCGCTGCGGCAACCACCCGATGCCATAGCCCTGCAATACCAGCGCCTTGATGTTGGCCGCCTGGATATTCTCGTTCATGGTGACCAGATGTGCCTGAATCGGGACCTGAGCGAGATGCGCCATCAGCGAGGTGGCGACGACGGCGCGCGGGTGCGGGCTGATGAACGGCAGCGGATTGCGCCGCGTGCCCGGCAACTGATGACGCGGATTGCCATCCGCGCCGGGCGCGCACAGCGGGATGAAGGTTTCTTCGCCGACTACCAGGTATTGGTAACTGTCCAGCTCAAAGCCCAGGTCCACACGTGCCTGGGGCCAATAGCACAGCGCCAGATCACATTCGCCGCGATCCAGCCCGTGGAAGTAGTCGGCCGCCAGCCAGCCGGTGGCACGCAGATAGGGCAGCACCTGTTCACGCAGCTGAAGCTGATCAAGCCAATCAGGCAGGAAGTGGGACACCAGAGACTGCGGTGCCCCCAGCGATATCTTGCTGGCTTGCTGCTGGGCCATGTCCTGCAGGCGTTCGCGTGTGATGCGCACGCGCTCGGTGATCTGCTCGCACAGCTGGAGAAACTCGTCTCCGGCGGGAGTCAGCGACAGCGGCAGAGTCTGACGATTGATCAAGGTGGTGCCCATCTCCTCTTCCAGCAACTTGATGCGGCGGGAAAAGGTGGGCTGAGAGACATTCTGTGCATCGGCCGCCCGCGAGAAATGTCGGGTCTGAGCCAGAACGATGAAATCTTCGAGCCAGCGAATTTCCATGTAATCGGAGTGCCTCGTCGGCCTGGGAACAGGCCATGTCAGGAGGTCGGGCGCACATCTCTTCGGACGTGTCACACCAGAGTATCTTGGGGATGCGTCATCGGGGCCCGGTGCCACGCTGAATCTTCTTCTAAGCATCGTGGGCAATGGCGCCAATTGACCTGTTGGTCAGTAGCGGATGTGCGAAATCTTGCCCACACAAAACGCGAGATGCAATCGTCAATGAGCGCAAGACGCAAGGTTGCCGATGACAATGGCAACCTTGCGCGGTCTTTCCTTGCTTGGGGCCGGAAACACAATGATCGATGGCGCCCATCACATCGCCGTCATCACTTTCGTCACTGCCATCACATCAGTCGATGCGGCCTTCTTCCACGGCGTGGCAGGCGACCTGACCGGTGTCCGTGGCGATCAGGCGCGGAATCTCCGTGCGGCAACGCTGATTGGCATGCGGACAACGGCCATGGAAGACACAGCCCGAAGGCAGATTGACCGGCGTCGGCACCTCACCCTCGAGGCGAATGTGATTGGGCTTGTCATCGTGCAGCCGCGGGATCGCCGACATCAATGCCTGGGTGTAGGGGTGACGCGGGCGGGCGAACAGTGAACGGGTGTCCGCCAGCTCGCACAGCGTGCCCAGATACATCACCGCGACACGGGTGCCGAAGTGCTCGACCACGGCCAGGTCGTGGGTGATGAACAGATACGTCAGGTTGCGTTGCTCCTGCGCCTCCATCATCAGGTTGAGCACCTGCGCCTGGATCGACACGTCCAGCGCCGAGATCGGCTCATCGGCGACGATGAATTCCGGGTCCACCGCCAGCGCGCGGGCGATCGAGATACGCTGACGCTGGCCGCCGGAGAATTCGTGGGCGAAGCGCTTGCCCCAGTCCGGGTCGATGCCCACCGAGCGCATCACCTCCTCGATCTTGTCGCGCACCTCGCCATCCTTGAGCGTCGGCTGATGGAAGCGCAGCGGCTCCTCCAGCGTCTGCTGGATGGTCATGCGCGGGTTCAGCGACGCATAGGGATTCTGGAAGATCATCTGCATGCGACGGCGGTAGGGCAGCAGGTCCCGCGGGGCCATATTGTCTATGCGGGTGCCGTCAAAACGAACCTCGCCACCGCTGGGCTTGAGCAGCCCCATCACCGTGCGCGCGACCGTCGACTTGCCACAGCCGGATTCCCCGACCACGCACAGCGCCTCACCGCGTTTGACGTCCAGTGTGACGCCATTGATGGCGTGCACGTATTCCTGCTTGCGACGCAGGCGTCCTTTCTCGAAGGTCAGCTGTTCGAGAAAGTCGCCGGACAACGAGAAGCGCTTCTCGAGATCACGAATTTCCACCAGGGTTTCGCCAAGCTCGGCGCTATCCATAGGGGGGGAGGCCTGGGAGGAGGACTGAGCGTCCTTCAGAATTGCCGCGCTCATGTGTTCACCTCCGTGCGGTGGTTGTCAGTGGGTGTGGCGCCATTGCCGTTGGCATCGGTGATGATCGGGGTCCAGCGCTCGCCGGCCACCATGGCATCGACCATATGACAGGCCACCTTGCAGTTGCCGGAATGAGCAAAGGCCGGCACCTTCTCGAGGCAGATATTCGCCGCGAAATCACAGCGCGGATTGAAGGCGCAGCCGGCCGGAATCTTGGTCAGGGTCGGCATCGAGCCACGAATCTGGTTCAGACGGCTGCCCGGAGTGGCCATCTGGGGCAGGGCGTTGATCAGCCCTTGGGTGTAGGGGTGCTGAGCATCATTGATGATCTCGCGGGTCGGCCCCTGTTCGATGACGCGCCCGGCATACATCACCAGGGTGCGCTGGGTGACCTGGCTGACCACGCCCAGGTCGTGGGTGATCAGGATCAGTCCGACGTTGTGCTTCTCGCACAGCAGCAGCAACAGCTCCATGATCTCGGCCTGGATGGTCACATCCAGCGCGGTGGTCGGCTCATCGGCGACGATGATGTCCGGGTCCAGTAGCAGCGCAATGGCGATGATGATGCGCTGACGCATGCCGCCGGACAGCTCATGGGGGTACTGATCGAGGCGTTTTTCCGGTGAGGGAATGAAGACCTGATTGAGCTTGTGCAGGGCGATGGCGCGCGCATCCTTGCGCGAGATGCGACGGTGCGCCTTCAGGCACTCGATCATCTGCTCGCCGATGGTCAGCACCGGATTGAGCGTCATCATCGGATCCTGGAAGATCATCGAGATGCGGTTGCCGCGAATCGACTGCATCGCCTTGGGCTTGAGGGTGTTGAGCACTTCGCCATCGAACTTGATTTCGCCGCCGGCGATGTAGCCGGGCTTGGCGATCAGATTCAGGATGGTGAAGGCCGCGACCGACTTGCCGGCCCCTGATTCACCGACGATCCCCAGACGCTCACCGCGTTCCAGGGTGAAACTGACGTCGCGCAGGGCGCGCACCTCACCGCCTCGCATGGCGAAGCGGACGTCGAGGTTGTTGACTTCAAGTAGTGCCATTGTCTTGACTCCTCTCGGCTTCAGCCCTTGTAGAGACGCGGGTTCATGACATCACGCAGCCAGTCGCCCAGCAGATTGATGACCAGGACCAGCACGATCAGCACGCCACCGGGGATCAGCGTGATCCACCAGCTGCCTGATTGCAGGTAGTCGAAGCCGGACTTGATCAGTGACCCCAGCGACGGCTGGGTCTCCGGCATGCCGAGACCGAGGAAGGACAGCGCCGCCTCCGAGATGATCGCGTTGGCGATCTGCACCGTGGAGATGACGAAGATCGGCGACAGGGTGTTGGGCAGGATGTGACGGAACATGATGCGACGGGAGCGGAAGCCCATCACCCGCGCGGCATCGACGTATTCCTTGTTCTTCTCCGCCAGCACCGAGGCGCGGACGGTACGCGCATACTGCGGCCATTCCGCCAGCCCGATGATCAGGATCAACAGGATCAGCGCATAGTCCGAGAAGGCGGCGCCGCCGAAGGTCGCCTTGATGATGGCGCCCACCACGATGGCCACCATCAGGGTCGAGAACGACAGCTGGATATCGGCCATGCGCATCAGGAAGGCATCGATACGCCCGCCCAGGTAGCCCGCCAGCAGCCCGAAGGTCACGCCGAGCAGTGCCTGCAGGATGACCGCGCCGAACCCGATCAACAGCGACACGCGCGTGCCGTAGAGGATGGTGGAGAGAAGATCACGCCCCTGGGCATCGGTGCCCAGCAGGAAGGCCGGATCGCCGCCCGCCATCCACGCCGGCGGCAGTTCCGAGTTCATGATGTCGATACTGGCCAGGTCATAGGGGTCGGCCGGGGCGATCCACGGCGCGAGGAAGGCCCCGAGCACCATGGCGATGAACACTAGAAGACAGGCCTGAGCCATCCAGTCACGCTTGAAGCTGTAGACCAGATAGGACTCACGGAAACGCTGCCAACGTCCGGGGACCACGATGGAGCTGGTCTTCGGGGTGACGGGCGCATTGCTCGATTGGGTATTTGATTGGCTCATGCCGGTTTCCCCGCAAGCTTGACGGTGGGGTTGACCAGTCCGTAGATCAGATCGACGAGGGTGTTGGTGATCACGAAGATCACACCGACCATCATCAGGTAGGCCACGATCAGCGGGATATCGGAACGGGTGATGGCCTCGAGGAACATCAGGCCCATGCCCGGCCACTGGAAGACGGTCTCGGTCAGTATGGTGTAGGCGACCATGGTGCCGATCTGCACGCCGCCGACGGTGATCACCGGCAGCATGGTGTTCTTCAGTGCGTGCAGGAAGTAGATACGCTTGAGGCCGATGCCCTTGGCGCGCGCGAACTTGATGTAGTCCGACTGCAGCACTTCCATCATCTCGGCGCGAATCAGGCGGATGAACAGCGGCAGCATGATCGAGGCCAGCGAGATGGCCGGCAGCACCAGGTGCCAGAGGCCGTCGGCTGTGAAGAAGCCGCTCGACCAGGTGCCCGCGACGTGTACCAGCTCACCACGTCCGTAGGAGGGCATGCCGCCATCGGTGGACAGCATGCCGTTCAGGACACTGCCCCAGGTGGTGTCGCTGGGGAACCAGTCCACCGTCACGCCGATCGCGAACAGCTGGATCAACACGATGGCGGTCAGGAAGACCGGCACCGAGATACCGATGATCGAGGTACCCATGAACAGGCGTGACAGCCAGTTGCGCGGGCGAATCGCCGCGAACACCCCGATGGGCGCCGAGAGCAGGATGATGATCAGGCTCGAGGCCATCACCAGTTCCAGCGTGGCGGGCAGGTGCTTGAGAATCACCTCGGTCGCTGGCTGCTTGTAGAAGTACGAGTTGCCGAGATCGCCCTGCAGGGCATTGCCGGCAAAACGCAGATATTGGGTGATGAAGGGGTCGTTGAGGCCCATTTCATCGCGCATGACTTCACGCTGGGCTTCCGACACGGCCTGGCCGGTCATCTCGCGCAGCGGGTCGCCCAGGTTGTCCTGGATGGCGAAGCTGATGATGCTGATCACGAACATGACCAGTACGGCGTGCATCAGGCGTTTGATCAGAAAGGCAATCATGGATCGCCACCTTCCTCGTGAACATCACGGTCTCGCGCGTGTCGGCCCTATCCATGCTGGCCGATCACGCTGGGTGTCAGGTATCCCGCCTGTCGCTGGCCTGCCATCGGGCACAGGCTCCCCAACCCATCACCGAGAGGCGATGACCAAGGGGGAAGAACAGGCGGGGGTAAATCGTCGCGTTCAGGTCAGCAGGGCAACCAGAGAGTTCGCTTAGGCTATCTCCGGTTGCCTGACTTGCCTGTCGCGAGGGGTGCGTGGCCAGGAACATGGCGCTGAACGATGCAAGGCGGTTCAGTGCCTGTCCCTCACTCACGCGGCGGGATCACTCCTGGTCGATAACCAGATCCCCCAGGTACGGGAAGTTCATCACGTTCAGCACCGGCTCGATGTTGACGCCATCACGCGCGCCCCAGGCCAGGTTCTGCCAGTGCAGCGGCACGAAACCGGCATCGTCGTAGACGGCTTTCTCGGCGGCCTGCAGCATCTTGGCGCGCTTCTCGGTGTCGGTCTCCAGGTTGGCCTCGGTGACCATCTTGTCGACGTCCGGATTGCAGTAGTTGCCGGAGTTGTACTGACCGACACCGCTGTCGGCATCCGGGCAGAAGGTCAGGAATTCGAAGAAGTTGGCACTGTCTTCGGTGTCCGAGTGCCAGCCGATCATCATCATGTCGGCGGCGCGCGCATCATATTCCGGCCAGTACTGGGCCTTGGGCAGGGTCTTCAGGTCCACCGTGATGTTGATCCTGGCCAGCATCGAGGCCACGGCCTGGGCGATCTTGGCGTCGTTCACATAGCGGTTGTTGGGCGCCATCATGCTGATCTCGAAGCCATCCTCGTATCCGGCTTCCTTCATCAGCTCCTTGGCCTTGGCCACGTCATAGCGCGGCGTAAGCTCAGGATTGTGGCCCTGATAGCCATCCGGCGACATCTGGGCGGCGGGGGTCGCGAAGCCTTTCATCAGCTTCTGGGCGATGCCTTCCTGATTGATGGCGTAGTTGACGGCCTGACGGACGCGCTTGTCCTTGAAGGCTTCGACACGCTCCTGGTTCATCTGGAAGGTGATGATGCGGGTGCCGCCCATCTCGACCAGGTGCACGCCATCCTGCTTGCGAATGCGTTCCAGGTCGGTCGGCGGTACCGGCGCGATGAAGTCCATGTCGCCGGAGAGCAGCGCCGCGACACGCGTGGCGTTTTCCTTGATCGGTGTCAGCACGATGTCATCGACGTTACCCGGCGATTCGGTATCCCAGTAATCCTCGAAGCGCTCGAAACTGATCTTCACGCCCTGCTGACGGTCCGCGACCTTGTAGGGGCCGGTGCCGGACTCGTTACGTGAGGCGAAGGTGTTGGCCGCCTTGGCGATCTCATCCTTGGCCTTGCCGTCTTCGGTCTCACCGGAATAGAACGCGCTGTCCATCGGGAAGATATAGGTGGCGGCATTCAGCACCAGCGGGAACGGCTTGTCGGTTACCAGATCCACGGTGTAGTCATCGACGGCCTTGACGTCGGTGAAGGGTTCGAAGATGGCCTTGAAGTCAGCACTCTTCTTGAGGCGCTCGATGGTCCAGACCACATCCTTGGCGGAGAAGTCATTGCCGGAGTGGAACTTGACGCCTTCGCGCAGGTGGAAGCGCATGGTGTTGTCATCGACACGCTCCCAGCTCTTGGCCAGGCGGCCATCGAAGCCGAGGTCCCTGTTCCAGCGAATCAGCGGGTCGTAGACCATGTGCGACAGCTGCAGGGTGCCGCCGGAGAGCTGCTCGTGGATATCGAGGGTCACGGGGTCAGCGTCGTAGGCCATGCGCAGGGTGACGTCTTCGGCCATTGCCGGAGCCGCCATGGCCAATGTCGCGCTGCCGATCAGCGCACACAGGGTCTTCTTGGGCAAGAAAGACTGGAGGGCATTCTGACGGGTCATGAGCATCCCTTTGCTTGTGTAGTTTGATTGTTGTTGTGGCGATCCGGCGCGGCTGTCGAGGCAGACACGCAGGATCGTTCTAACAGTAGAGAGTCACTTGGTCGCGGGACAATCGAAATGTTGAGTAGCCGGATGCAGGTGGTGAATAGCCTTTTCCTGACCACGCAACCTCATCCAGGCTGGTGCAGGGCGCGAGATCGACGAAGCGACACCCCGGATGTCTCACAGCGTCGCCATTTGTCACCTTAATAACGCCGCAAGCTGCGCGTGCTTCCTCTCAGGGCAATACGGAGCGATTCAGCCCTGCCATATGCTGGGCAAGCCACCGTGACACTGGTCTGCCTCGTTCACGCAGCAAGCCTTCATGACAAGAAAATCACAATAGAATCAATCACCTGAGACAGATGTAGTAATCGAGTTCTTGCAAGATTTTGGGACGCGGTGTGGCGGTTGTGTGTATCAGTTCCGTCAGCCGACAGCGCCTGGTTGAGAGACATTGCGTACGCTGAATACCGCCAATCCGGCTTCACGCCACCTGGCGATAAACAGACACCATCAGCGGCAGAAAAGCCGACAGGATAGGCAGTGATTCTCCAATGCGTGCAGTCTCTGCACTTGATTGGTGCGCATGGCGTTCTGCGACCAAAGTTGCGCCTCAGAGGCCCTCCACGAAGGCCTGCAGGGTCGATACTGCGCTGTAAAATTCCCGAAGGCTTCGCTGAAAACACGTGAAAGACTTCTCGGCGCAGGTGACTGCCAGGCCTGATTCCATTCAATAGATGCCAAGGCAGTCGACGCTGGAAAGCACTGACAGAGGGAGAAAGGCGCTGGAGGATCGGTCTTGATAAGAGGGAGGCCTGAAACGTGACGCGCCTCCCGAGTGGGAGGCGCGTTGGAGGGCACTGATGTTGCTACCGGCATCCTGCAGCACCGGCAGCTGGATCAGGTCGGCCTGATCAGTCCTGCTGCGGCAAAGGCTCGATGCGGTCCACTCGATACAGCTGCGGCACCTGTGACAGGTTGCTGATGGTGCAATCGAGGTTGTTCACTCGACCATCGGACAGGCCGTAGACCCAGCCGTGCACTTCCAACTTCTGACCGCGCTCCCAGGCACGCTGCAGGATCTTGGTTCTGGCCAGGTTCTGCACCTGAGAGCGGACATTGAGTTCGCACATGCGATTGACCTGCTCATCCAGTGGCAGGTCCTTGAGCTCGTCATAGTGCAGGTTGTAGAGCTCACGCAGGGTGTGCAGCCAGTAGTCGACCATGCCATTGTCACCGCCGGTGATCGAGGCACGTACGCCACCACAACCGTAATGGCCGACGATCATGATGTGTTCGACCTTCAGGACATCGACGGCGTACTGGATCACCGACAGCGCGTTCATGTCGTTGTAGTGGATCAGGTTGGCGACATTACGATGCACGAAGACTTCGCCGGGCGGCAGGTCGATGATCTGGTTGGCCGGTACGCGGGAATCCGAGCAGCCGATCCACAGAAAGTCAGGATTCTGCTGGTCCGAGAGGCGCTTGAAGAACTCAGGGTCGCGCTCGGTCATGGATTCAGCCCAGACCTTGTTTTGCTCAAGCAGCTTTTCGATATTGCTCATGGCAGGGAGACCACTTTTCAAATGACGGGGGCAGGGGACGGTTGTCGCACAGGGGCGTTGGCCGTGGTGCCTCTCGGGCGCAGAGCCTCTTGGCTCAGACCCATGAGGCAGGCATTCACGGCAGCGTCAGGCAAGACCTCAGGGGGCTAAGGTTACGAGCAACAATGTTACCCGCCCGCGGAGCGCTTCGCCAATGACGGTGCAAGCCCCTGTGCCAGCACGTTGTAACTTTTGTCTAACATGCTTGTTGGACATATTTACCGTGTCAGAGGCCACAGGGTCAACCTGAAGGCCGATACGCGGGTAACCGTGCCCAGCGACACGGGACTCCCGAGGCCGCGCGAGTCCTGATACCATGTGGCCAATTCATCAAGGAGATTCCCGTGACCGATCAGACCCATCAGCCTGCGACAGGCCAGTTTGACTTCGACCTGTTCGTCATTGGTGCCGGCTCCGGCGGCGTTCGCGCTGCCCGGACCGCCGCCGCGACCGGCGCCCGCGTTGCCGTGGCAGAAGACCGCTACCTCGGCGGTACCTGTGTCAATGTCGGTTGCGTGCCCAAGAAGCTCTACTCCTACGCTGCCCACTATCATGACTCCTTCAAGGACAGCGCCGGCTTCGGTTGGGATCTGGGCGACGCCCCGCGCTTTGACTGGGCGACCCTGCGCGATCGCAAGACTGCCGAGATCTCTCGTCTGAACGGCATCTATCGCAATCTGCTCAACAATTCCGGTGCCACGCTGATCGAAGGCCGTGCCAGCATCGCCGATGCCAACACCGTCGTCGTCAATGGCGAGCGTCACACCGCAGCCAAGATTCTGGTCGCCACCGGTGGCTGGCCGTTCCTGCCGGACTTCCCGGGTCGTGAACATGCGCTGGATTCCAACCGCATCTTCGATCTGGAAAGCTTCCCGAAGCGCTTCTTCGTCATCGGTGGCGGCTATATCGCCGTCGAGTTCGCCAGCATCTTCAATGGTCTGGGTGCCGAGACGCACCTGAGCTATCGCGGCGACCTGTTCCTGCGCGGCTTCGACAACGAAGTGCGCGAGTTCACGCGTGACGAGATGGCCAAGAAGGGCGTCAACCTGCACTTCAACACCACGGTCGAGTCCATCGACAAGCAGGGCGACGTCTACAGCGTGCGTCTGAGCGATGGCCAGGTGCTGGAAGTGGATTGCATCCTCGCCGCCACCGGTCGCAAGCCGAACATCGAAGGCCTGGGGCTGGAGAATGTCGATGTGGCGCTGAATGTCGATGGCACCGTACGCGTCAACGAGCGCTTCGAGACCACCACCCCGTCCATCCTCGCGCTGGGCGACATCATCGGCGGTCCGGAACTGACGCCGGTGGCGCTTGAAGAAGCCATGCACCTGGTACGTGCGCACTTCGGCGACGGCGTCGTGGGTGGCCTAGACTACGACAGTATCGCGACAGCGGTATTCTGTCATCCGAACATCGGTACCGTCGGCCTCAGCGAGGAAGCGGCGCGCGAGAAGTTCGACAGCATCCGCGTCTACACCGCTGACTTCCGTCCGCTCAAGCACACCCTGTCCGGCAGCGATGAGCGCAGCCTGATGAAGCTGATCGTCGATGACGCCAGCGACAAGGTCGTCGGCGTGCACATGGTCGGTGATGAAGCCGGTGAGATCATGCAGGGCATCGGCATCGCCGTGCGTGCCGGCCTGACCAAGGCCGACTTCGACCTGACCGTGGGCATTCACCCGACGGCAGCGGAAGAGTTCGTCACCATGCGCAGTGTCACGCGCACCTGACAAGCCAGTCGCATAGACGGCTCGTCGAAATGACTGAGCTTCGGAAAGGCTGAACGTCGAAACAGAACGTCGAAAACAGAACGCCCCACGGCCTTGCCGTGGGGCGTTTTTGCATGCGTCTTCTGCGTGCTCCCTGGGGAAATCAACTGCGAAAGGGGAGTCATGGTTACTGAGTAACGGTGCAGGTTACACAGTCAGCAGCAGCGACCACCTGATTCCGCGCTGAAAGTTGCACGCAATGAGGAAGTGGCAATCCTCGTGTGGCGGGGGACAAGTCGTTGTCTGCGCAGTTCACTGCCAACACCTACACCTTTCGTAGCATAAAGCATGACAAGCTGGTACTCGCGCACTTCAGCTATGCTAGGCTCAGTGCAGCGTTATGCACCTCAAATTACTGAAATATCAGCCATGTGGCAGTGGATATGCCTGAAAATCGGCCTGTTTTACACGCGTTACAAGCAAGGGCCTGGCCGGTATCGAGGTGCACGACGGCAAGACCAATAACAAGCCAGCAAAGGGAGTTTCAACATGACCATGATCAAGAAGTCGCTGACAGCGGCGGTCGCGACCGCAGGTCTTGGCCTGATGGGGATCTCCGGAGGCGCCAGCGCCGCCGAGCAGACCTTCGTAACCATCGGCACCGGCGGTGTAACAGGCGTTTACTATCCGGCTGGTGGTGCAATCTGCCGCTTGGTCAACCGTGGCAAGGCCGAACACGGCATTCGCTGCAGCGTCGAGTCCACGGGCGGTTCGGGCTACAACCTGAACAGCATCCGTACCGGCGAGCTGGACATGGGCGTTGCCCAGTCTGACGCGCATTACAATGCCTATGAAGGCAAGGGCGATTTCGAAGACTTCGGCCCGAACAAGGACCTGCGTTCACTGTTCTCCCTGCACCCGGAACCGTTCACCGTCGTCGCTCGCAAGGACAGCGGCGTGACCGAGTTCGACCAGCTGGAAGGCAAGCGCATGAACATCGGCAACCCGGGTTCCGGTCAGCGCTCGACCATCGACACTCTGCTGTCCTCGCAGGACAAGGACACCAGCGTGTATTCCGTGGCCTCCGAGCTCAAGGCCTCCGAGATGTCTTCCGCACTGTGTGACAACAAGATCGACGGTTACGTCTACGTCGTGGGTCACCCGTCCGGTTCCATCAAGGAAGCGACCACCACCTGTGACGCCAACATCGTCAATGTCACCGGCGACGCCGTCACCAAGCTGGTCGAAGAGAAGCCTTACTTCTCCGTCGCGACCATCCCGGGTGGCATGTACCGCGGCAACGATGACGACGTGACCACCTTCGGTGTCCGCGCAACCATCGTCTCCAGTGCCGAAGTCGAAGACCGCGTCGCCTACGAAGTGGTCAAGGCCGTTTTCGACAACTTCGATCAGTTCCAGCGCCTGCACCCGGCGTTCCAGGTCCTGAAGAAGGAAGAGATGGTCAATGCTTCCCTGACGGCGCCGCTGCACGATGGTGCCAAGCAGTACTACAAGGAAGCTGGCCTGCTGAGCGAGTGATATGCCCTGCGCGCCTCGCCTGCGAGGCGCCATGCATGAACGCTCACCCTGCGCTCAGGGATCCGAGCACAGGGAGCACAGGGAATTCCCGGAGACCGCACTCGTTGCGGTCTCCGTGCTTGTGGAAAGTCTGCATTCCCGGGCGGCCACTTAGGTCGTGCAGGAAAGGGCCAACCAGAAAAAGGCCGAGCAGGGAAAGCGCAGCAGAGATACCCGCCGTCAGCGCGCAACCAGGACTTGCCTGCGAGTGGCAAGTGACGTGACGGCAGCCGCAGCATGGACAAGCGTGACCATACAAGGCCTCACGCTCGTCACGAGCCTAGCTCACTACCCGTTCAGGACATCGTTCAGGAAATTTACGCCCTGATCGGGTGAATCAATGGAAACATCTGTCAGGCCGGACATACTGAAGACGTAACCAGCTTGATAAGCATGTGGTTGAGCAGGACCTTCTGGTCGAGCAAGAAGGTGACCTGTCAGCCATCGCCTGACTCGCGTACCGGATCACAAAAAATGACCAAAACCCAAACTGCAGCAACGTCTCAGGCGCCAGACGCCGAGACGCATCATGATGCTGAAGTCCTCGAGATGCTGGAGTCGGAAACCGGCGGCCGTCATCCCGTAGGCTTCGTGGGCCGCCACTTCATGTGGCTGATTCCACTGGCATGGTCGTTGTTCCAGCTTTACCACGCCTCGCCGTTGTCGCTGCTAAATTCCGACACCGCGCGCGCCGTGCATCTCTGTTTTGCCATCTCGCTGGCCTTCGTGGCGTACCCGGCCTACAAGGGGGCTCCCGCCAATCGCATTCCCCTCTATGACTGGGCCCTGGCGATCTTCGCCGTGGCGGGTGTCGCCTATGTGCTGATCTTCAGTGATGAACTGGCACGTCGCGCTGGCGCCTATACCACCGTGGACCTGGTGTTCTCGGGAATCGGCCTGGTCCTGCTGCTGGAAGCCACACGGCGCGCACTCGGGCCGCCCCTTGCGGTCGTCGCCAGCGTCTTTCTTCTCTACAGCCTGTTCGGCGCCTACATGCCCGATGTCATCGCGCATGCCGGGGCCAGCCTCAACAAGCTGCTCGGCCACCAGTGGCTGACCACGGAAGGGGTGTTCGGGGTCGCGCTCGGCGTTTCCACCGACTTCGTGTTCCTGTTCGTGCTATTCGGTGCCTTGCTGGAACGTGCTGGCGCCGGCAACTACTTCATCCGCATGGCCTTCTCCATGCTCGGCCACATGCGGGGCGGACCGGCCAAGGCCGCCGTCGTCGCCTCTGGCCTGTCCGGTATCATCTCCGGCTCCTCCATCGCCAACGTCGTCACCACCGGTACCTTCACCATCCCGCTGATGAAGAAGGTCGGCTTCCCGGCCACCAAGGCGGGCGCCGTGGAAGTGGCCGCGTCCACCAATGGCCAGCTGACGCCGCCGATCATGGGCGCCGCGGCCTTCCTGATGGTCGAATACGTCGGCATTCCTTACCTTGACGTCATCAAGCATGCCTTGCTGCCGGCATTGATCTCCTACATCGCCCTGATCTACATCGTGCACCTGGAAGCGTGCAAGGCCGGCATGGAAGGCCTCAAGCGCACCCAGAAGACCAGCATGATCGCGACCTTGCTGACCTTCCTGACCGTCTTCATCGGCATGGGGATACTCACGCTGGTCGTCTACTACGGCATCGGCTGGATCAAGACCCTGGCGGGGGATGGCGCGGTCTGGATCGTGTTGCCGCTGCTGCTGGCCTCCTATGTGGCACTGATCGCCTATTCGGCACGCTTCCCGGAACTTGGGGAAGGCGACATCGATGAACTGCCGCCGGTCGGCCCGACCGTCAAGGTCGGTCTCTACTTCCTGCTGCCGGTCGTCGTGCTGGTGTGGTGCCTGACCGTCGAACGCATGTCACCGGGACTGTCGGCCTTCTGGGCCGTGCTGTTCATGATCTTCATCACCGTGACCCAGCGTCCGCTGGTGGCCATCTTCCGCAAGGAAGGCAATGTCGGCGGCGCCGCACAACGCGGTGGCGAAGACCTCTTCCACGGTCTGGTGATCGGCGCCAAGAACATGATCGGCATCGGCGTGGCGACCGCGGCGGCAGGTATCGTCGTGGGCACCGTGACCCTGACCGGGCTGGGCCTCAAGATGACCGCCTTCGTCGAGTTCATCTCGGCCGGCAACCTGATGCTGATCCTGCTCTTCACCGCCGTGATCAGTCTGATTCTGGGCATGGGCCTGCCGACGACCGCCAACTACATCGTCGTCTCGACGCTGATGGCACCGGTCATCGTCAATCTGGGCGCGGAAAACGGCCTGATCGTGCCGCTTATCGCCGTGCACCTGTTCGTGTTCTACTTCGGGATATTGGCCGATGACACGCCACCGGTGGGGCTAGCCGCCTTCGCGGCGGCCGCGATCGCCAAGGCAGACCCGATCAAGACCGGTATCCAGGGCTTCACCTACGATATCCGCACCGCGATCCTGCCGTTCATGTTCATCTTCAATACCAACCTGTTGCTGATGAACATCGACAGCTACTGGCATCTGGCGATCACGGTGGCCTCGGCCGTCGCGGCGATGCTGGTCTTCGCGGCGGCGACGCAAGGCTACTGGCTGACGCGTACGCGCTGGTATGAGACCATCGGTCTGCTGCTGATCACCTTCACGTTGTTCCGTCCGGGCTACTGGTGGGACATGATCTATCCGCCGACCACCATGGCCGCGCCGCAGCAGATCGAGACGCTGATCGCCGAAGCGCCGGTGGACAGCAAGCTGCCGATTCACGTCTCGGGCATCAATCTGGACGGCGACGAGGTCTCCAAGACCGTGTTGCTGCCGGTCTCTGACGCCGAGAGTGGCGAAGCCCGTCTGACCGATGTCGGCCTGACGCTGGATATCAGCGACGAGCAGGTACTGGTCAGCATGATCGAGTACGGCAGCGTGGCACAGCAGGCCGGCATCGATTTCGACTACACCATCGATGGCATCCAGCAGACGGCTGAGCGTCCGCCGAAGGAAATCGCCATGCTGCCGGCACTGGCATTGCTGTGGCTGATCGGCTTCCTGCAGGTACGTCGACGTCGTCAGCAACCCGCTGTTGCCTGACGCCGCAGCGTTATCCGCTCGACAAGATAGCGTTTCAGCGCCAACCCTCACGGCGGATGCCGTGAGGGGATAAACAAAAGCCGCCCCCGAGATGCTCGGTGGGCGGCTTTTTCATGCCTGCGGCGCTGTCTTATACCTGAGGCGCTGACTTTGCGTGCGGCGCGGCTGGCTCTCTCTGCTACAGGTTGGCGCTGCTCAGCATGATGCTGTCAGGCACCAGGCAAGAGGGCATTTCATGAGGGAGCAACAGTATGCGCCTGCCCTGCGTGACCTGTCTGCAAGGCTAGCGTGAAATATGAACGCGTTTTTGCAACACGATCGACATATTCATCATGCTAGCTTCAAGGGGCACACTCCAACGGAAGGCATGTCGCCAATGGTAAGAGTCGAGAAGCAGTCCCGTCGTCTGTACGTCCTCGATACCAACGTGCTGATTCACGACCCCTCAGCCCTGTTCCAGTTTGACGAGCATGATGTCGTCATCCCGATGACGGTGCTGGAGGAGCTGGACAAGCACAAGAATGGCAACAAGGAGATTGCCCATACCGCCCGCCAGATCAGCCGCACGCTGTCCGATCTCACCGCGGATGTCACACCTCAGGAAATCCTGCGTGGAATTCCGCTCCCGCCTTCCATGAATGGCACGGGCAACCTTCACTTCCTCTCCGGCCATGTCGATCAGAGCGACGCCTGCGCCGACAATCGTATTCTCGCCGAGACTCGCAGCCTGTCTGCACGCTGTCAGGACGCCTCGGTCATCCTGGTGACCAAGGACATCAACCTACGCATCAAGGCCGCCGCCCTGGGGATGGCGGTGGAAGACTATCTAACGGATCGCGCCTTCACCGACAGCGACGCCATGATCGAGGGCGTCAAGCTCTTTCATGAGGCCGGCCACGACGGCCAGGGCGTCTGGGACGACATGCAGGTCGATGTCACCGTCACGCGCGAGCACCATCGCACCTTCTATGAGCTGTCAGGCCAGATGCCCAAGGACTGGTACCCGGGCATGCTGATCGCGGATTGTGATGGGGATGATGGCGCCAGCTTCGAGGCCATCGTACGCGAGCTGGAGCACGACTATGCACGCCTGGAAGTGCTGCAGAACTATCGCAACGAGCGCAGCGCCTGGGGGGTGAATGCCCATGACAGTCGCCAGAACTTCGCCCTCAACCTGCTGATGGACGACAGCGTCGACATGGTGTCGATCGCGGGCAGTGCAGGCACCGGCAAGACTTACATGACGCTGGCTGCCGCGTTCGAGCAGACACTGGAGAAGAAGCGTTTCGAGCGCATCATATTCACCCGCGCGCCGATCGCTATGGGCGAAGAGATCGGCTTTCTGCCCGGCACCGAAGAAGAGAAGATGTCGCCGTGGATGGGAGCCTTCCATGACAACATGGACAACCTGCTGCGCAAGGAGGGAGAAGGCACCAGCGCCTGGAACGAGGAGGCCACGCGCGCCTGGATCGGCAATCGTGTCCAGATTCGTTCACCATCCTTCATGCGTGGCCGCACGCTGAGCGATACCTTCCTGATCATCGATGAAGCCCAGAACCTGACGCCCAAGCAGCTCAAGGGCCTGCTGACACGGGCGGGCGCCAACACCAAGGTGGTACTGCTGGGCAATGTGGGCCAGATAGACACTCCCTATCTGACCGCCAACACCTGCGGCCTGGCGGTGGCAGTGCAGCGCTTCAGCTCGTGGCCGCATGCCAGTCACGTGACACTCAAGTGCGTCGAGCGCTCACGTCTGGCGCTGGTCGCGGAAGAGCTGCTGTGAGATGTTCGCCACACTTTTGACAACCTGATTCACCCGATGGCGTCGCCATCACGACACTGACGGTTTTGATATCTCAACAGCACTGACAAAAAACGCCGCCCATCAGGGCGGCGTTTTCGTGTGCATTGCATCACGTCAGTCATGGAGATCATCACGCCGCAAGTGCGTGGCGATCACTCAGCAAGGCTTTCAGCATACGAAGGGCGGCAAGGGCGCAAAGGCCAGGCGTTCCTTGAGCAGCTTGTTCTCATGCGTCAGCTGCCCCAGCTGGGCCTCCAGGCGTGAGTATTCCGCCGAGGAGTGCTCCAGCTGTGCGCGCATGTCCTTGAGCTCCGTCTCGCGCTGCTGGCGAGCCGAGGTCTCCTCAAAGCGGCGACGCTCTTCTTCCTGCAGCTGCTTGCGTTGCTCGGCTGCCTGGGCATCGAGACGCTCGACGCGCTTCTCGAGCTGCTCCTGACGACGTCGATGCTGCTTGTCGAGCTCGCTCTTCTCGAGGCGCGCATCATCCAGCATCTTCATCAGGCGCGTTTCACTGGCTTCATGGCGCGCCTCTTCCTGTGCGAGGCGCTCCTTCCACTCGCTTTCCTGCGCCTGGATCGTCTGCTGATGGCGCTCGTGGTCCACTTCGCGCGTGCGCTCCATGGCCGCGATGTCTTCCTGGGCCAGGGTCAGGCGCTTTTCGAGCTTGTCCTGCAGCTGCTGCCAATGTTCCTGCTCATTGGTCAACGTCGCCAGGGCCTGCACACGCTCTTCAAGGCGCGCCTGCACCTGGGCCAATTGCTCGGACAGGGCACTGAGGCGCTGTTCGGCATCTTCCGCGCGGCGCTGTGCCTGCGCTTCGGCTTCACGCGCCTCGACGGTCTGCTTGTCCGCTTCCTGGCGATAGTGCACCAGGCTTTCATTGGCCAGTGACTGCGCCTCCTTCCAGACCGTGGCCAGGGTCTCGGTGAGACTGTCAGGCATGGCCTGGCTCAGCGGCTCATCACGCTTCTCGGCGCGCCGCTGGCGCCAGTCACGCAGGTGATCGCTGATGGTGGTGAAGCTGCCGGTCCCCAGCACTTCACGAATCTTCTGCACGCTCGGGGCCTCGCCCCGTGCCATCAGTGACTCGATGGCTCGTTGTACATCCTCGTACTGGACGCCAGTGCGCGCCATGGGAATCTCCGTCCGTAGTCCGTCATTGATACGTCGTTAGTCGTTGCTGCTTGACCGCCATTACGCCACGAAGCGCGGCCAACTACCACTCTCCAGCACGCGCTCTCGTACACGTAAAGGCAGCGGATGGACCACGCCATCTGACGAGAGCAATACCTTGGATGCCGCTCGCCTTCTTCTGCCATCAGTCCACTCCCAGCCTGGTGCCCATCTTAGCGATGTTTTTTGACAAGATAAAGATAATTACATATTACGTAATACGTAATTTACGATACAGGAGGGCTGATAAATTCATGATTACGCGCCTTATCTTGAATTATCATGGCCGTAACGTCACAATCAGCCCCGAGGGCAGGGCGTGCCTGGTCAGAACAGGGAAGCGAAGGACAGAGCAGGAAAGGGCAGACAAGAGAAGGACAGGGGCCCACAGAGCGGTGCACGCCTGAAATGACACGCCAGACGGGCGATATACAGCCGAGAGGCAGCAACGGGAGTTGATCGGTGGAAGAAAGCACGCATGACGGCATCACGGCGCTGGTCGGGCATCTGGAGGGCGAGCTATCCAGGGCGCAGCAGCATGCCCAGCTGACGGCCGCTGACGATCGCTCACTGATTCGCGCCCGCACGGATGTCGAGGCCGTGGCCGCCTGGCTCAACGAATATCGCCACAGCGCTCAGACGCTGCGTGCCTATCGCAAGGAGGCGGAGCGCCTGCTGCTATGGCTCAAGGCCGAGGGAGAGCAGGGCAGAGAATCCGCCCTGGCCAGTCTGGATCGCGAACGCCTCGAGCACTTCGAGGCGTTTCTGGCCGACCCTCAGCCTGCAGAGGTCTGGATCGGCAGCGTACGTGCCCGCAAGCACCCTCAGTGGCGACCCTTTCGCGGCCCGCTGGCCCCCGCCAGCCGCCGTCAGAGCCTGGTGATCCTGCAGGGCATGTATGCCTGGCTGATCGAGGCCGGCTACCTGTCACGCAATCCGTTCCGCCTGATGCGCGACAAGCGCCGCATGGACAACCGCACGCTGCGCATCGAACGCTATCTCGAGCGCCCGCTATGGGACTGGCTGTGGGGGCGTATCGAAGCGCATTGCGAGGAGCTGACACCGCTCGGTGCTTCACCTGAGGACGGTGTGTCCCGCAAGCGCTTCGTGGCCGAGCGCCAGCGCTTTCTGTTCGCGTTCGCCTATCTGATGGCGCCCCGCATCGCGGAGATGGCCGCCGCGAGGATGGGCGATATCGTCAAGCGGGAAGGCCAGTGGTGGTGGCGGGTGATAGGCAAGGGCGCCAAGCTCGCCGAGATTCCATTGCCGCCGCCGATGCTCGAGGCGCTGGTTCGCTGGCGTCGCCTGCTCGGACTCAGTGATCTGCCGCAGGCACTGCCCGCCGACGAGTCGCTGCCGCTGCTGGCGCGCCTGGATGGCACGACAGCGCTCGGCGACAACCAGCTCTACCGCCTGATCAAGCAAACATTCACACAGGCTGCCGCTGACATGCGCCAGCGAATCCAGAGCCCCGGCGACGCCAGTGAGCTGATGGCACGCACCCTCGATCAGGCAAGCCCTCACTGGCTGCGCCACACCGCGATCACCCATCAGGCACAGGCTGGGGTAGAGCTGCGCTTTCTGTCGCGCTCCGCCAGACACTCGCGACTGGATACGACATCGCGCTACCTGCACGCCGAGGACAGCGAATGGCAGCAGCAGATGGCCAGACATTCGCTGGCGACGCCAGGCCATCCGCCTGAGGCGCCAGAACACGACTCATGATCGCTGCCACAAGCGCTCAGGCCCGAAGGCGCCGTGCGTCCGGCGAGGTCAGGCGTTATCATGGCGACAGCGTATCTTCAGACACTTTGCAGTGACATCATCGGGAGTCAGCATGAGCGACGCGCAACAAGCGCAGGCGGAACTGGTCGAGGAATTCAGCTTCTTCGACAACTGGATGGACCGCTATCAGTACATCATCGACATGGGCAAGGCGCTGCCGGAATACCCGGAAGCACTGAAAGGCCCTGAGACCAAGATCGACGGCTGCCAGTCCAACGTCTGGATTCACCCCGAAGTGCGTGGCGAAGGCAGCGAGCAGCGCCTGCATTTCCAGGCGACATCGGACGCCGCCATCGTGGCAGGCCTGATCGCCGTGGTACTGCGCATCTACAACGACCGGACGCCGCAGGAAATCGTCGCCACCCAGCCGACCTTCCTCAACGAGCTCGGCCTCGACAAGCACCTGTCGCCGACGCGCTCCAATGGTCTGCATGCGATGCTCAAGCGTATCTACGGCGTGGCCGAGCTGCACGCCAACGCCTGAGGCCTTTCGTCTGGGGGCTGATGCTTCAGGTCTTGTGCTTCAGGTCTGGGCCGACACGAGTAACGCAAGACGCCCGCCATTCCAGTCTCGAGATTTCGAGCGGAATGGCGGGCGTCTTTTTTTGTGTCTTTCTAAATAATTTCTCAGGGCTTTCTCACCCAGGGCGTTCTCAGGCTAATTTCAGACTGTTCAGCAGGGCGCCTGCACGCCCTCAGCGATGCTCGCGCACTTCCAGCACATGCGTCATGGCCTGATGCTGACCATCCCAGACATAGCGCAGGTGCGGCCCCTGAATGGGGATGCTGACCGCCGGCGGGCGCAGAATGGCAGCGCACTCGGCGCTTGCATCCACCTGAGCGTGGCGCACGCTGGGGTAGAGCAGGCCGAAGCTACCAGCCTCTCGCAACCTGGCAGCAAAGGCCTGGCCGGCAGGGTAGCTGGCCATGTCTGGCTGACAGAGGGCGTCATGGCCCTCGCGGATGTCATGCAGTGGCTGTGTCACGCGATTGACGTAACTGCGCATGGTCATTTCCTGACTGGGCTGCGCGGTATCGGCCAGAAAGCGTGCCATGTGGAAGCGGGTCTCGCTGATCGCGGTATCCAGCGTACTGGCGCAGTAATAGACCCCGAAACTGCCATCGGTGAAGCGCGAGGCACGCCCGATGTGCGTGAAGGCCGCCATCACCGGCGTGGAACCCGGCCCGCTGATGCGGTCTTGCGGTGCGACGCGACTCAGCTCGCCGGCTTCTTCGCGCAGGCGATCATTGGTCAGCGCCTCGATGGCAAACGCCATCTCCAGCTCATCAGGCTCGAGAATATCCTCGAATACCGAAATGGGCGGGAAGGCGCTGGAGATCACGCGCCAGGCGTTCTGCCAGTCCGGCAGCGTCAGCGCGGGCAGGGTAGAGTCATCGACATGCTTGCCTTCGCTCGTCCATTCGCTCATCCACGCACTCCGTCGAGATAACGGCGAGTGTCGGCCAGCGAGACCACCTGGCCGGCCAGCATGTAGTCCAGCGCACTCTGGCCGTTGAAGGGCGCCGCCCGATTGGGGCGCCGCACCCATTCATGGGCCATCTCGGGCGTATTGCTGAACAGGATGCGCAGGGCCTTGTGGATCCCCATCACGTAGGAGATACGCTCCAGGGTGTCGTTGGGCAGGCGCACTTCCGGCAGCTTGCGATACTTGTGATAGGTGGTGGTGCCGATGCCCCCCAGCAGCACGCGCTGATCCGCCGCGCTGCACTGCCACTTCTCCATGATGTTGAAGAAGGACTTGAGGGCAACGCGGCCCGCACTGGGGCTGGTCGGGGACACACGATCGAGGGCGGCTGCGGTGGACATGACATTCTCCTGCTGACAGACGATGACGTCACAGCTGACGCCATACACATGTGAATGATAACACATAAATGCTTCACATACGCACAGCCATCCGCAAGACTCCGCCGCTCGCAGGGCACACGACCCAGTCACTCGCAAGGCATACGCCCTCAAGGCCTGGGCGCGTCGTCCTGATCATGAGCATCACAGCAGCTGGCAGACGAGGCGTGATCCTTGCGCGGTGGCACGGGGTCCACGCCACCCGGCCCGCCCAGCGGGTGGCAGCGTGACAGACGCCTGGCCGTGAGCCAGCACCCCTTGAGGGGCCCATGCACCTTGATGGCCTCCAGTCCGTAACTGGAGCAGGAAGGGTAGAAGCGACAGCGCGGCCCCAGAAGCGGACTGAGCACCAGCTGATAGCCGCGCAGCAAGCCGGTCAGCAGGCGCGTCACGACCAACGTCACGCCGCGCCTGAGGGAGTGGCGACGTTCAGGCGTTGCCATACAGAGTGTTCGGATCGATGATCGGGGCATCGGTAATCTCGGCACCTTCAGCATCCAGGCGCCAGTAGAAGCAGCTCTTGCGCCCGGTATGGCAGGCAGGACCTGTCTGATCGACCTTGACCAGCAGGGTATCGCCATCGCAATCCAGATGCGTACTGACCAGCTTCTGCTGTTGGCCCGAGCTCTCGCCCTTGCGCCATAGCTTGCTGCGCGAGCGTGAGAAGTAGCACACGCGACCGGTGGAGAGCGTCTCGCGCAGGGCTTCGGCGTTCATCCACGCCATCATCAATACCTCGCCGCTGTCATGCTGTTGCGCGATGGCGGGAATCAGCCCGTCGCCATTCCAGGGCAAGGCGGCGATCAGCGCTTCCAGCGCGACCTTCTCGCCGATATCGGCATTCTCCAGCGACTTGAGCAGTCCATCCTGTGCCATTGAGGGTGTTTCCTTGCAGAGTCCATATCGAAGCCCCCTCAAGCGTCATGTCACGCCGGCAGGGGCTCACGCAGTATTCAGTGTCACAAGCCGCGAATCAGCGACGCAGTCCGCCACGGGCGCTGCGCCAGATGAGCGACAGCAGGTAAGCGACACCAGCCACCAGCACGATGGTCGCGCCGGCCGGCAGGTCGAACTGCCATGAGAGCGCCAGGCCGCCGGTGGTGAAGGCCATGGCCGCCAGACTCGCGATCACGATCATCATGCCCAGTGAGCGGGCATGATGGCCGGCAAGCGCGGCAGGCAAGGACAGCAAGGCCAGCACCATGATCAAGCCCACGGCCTGCAACAGCAGCACGACGGTGATCGCCACCATCACCAACAGCAGCAGGTAGAGCGTCTTGACCGGCACGCCCCGCAGACGCGCGAACTCTTCATCGAAGATCACCGCAGTCAGCGGGCGATGCACCAGCAGCAACACCAGCGCCAGACCTCCCACCATCCAGGCCAGAGTGCCGATGGCATCCGCGGGCACCAGCAACAGATTGCCGAATAGATAGCTCATCAGATCGACCTTGTAACCCGGGGTCTGACTGATGAACAGGATGCCGGTGGCCATGCCGATGGCCCACAGCGCGCCGATGACGGTGTCTTCCTGATCAAAGCCCTTGAGACTGATGTAACCGATCAGCAGGGCGGCAAGAATGGCACTGATGAAGGCGCCGACCAGCGGGCTTGCGCCCATGAAGTAGGCGATCCCCATGCCTGCAAGCACGGTATGGGCGATACCCCCGGCCAGATAGCCGATGCGGCGTACCACGACATAGGGGCCGACCAGACCAGCCGCAAGACTGGCCAGCAGACCGGCGAAGAGGGCGTTCTGGAGAAAATCCTGGCTGCCCAGGGCGGTGATGAAATTCATGTAATGTAAGCCTAGAGCGCAGAGCGGGCGACGTGAAGGAAGTGAAACAGGCCAGACGGACAGTCACCGGCCGCGACATCAGTGATGGTGATGGATCATCTGGACGTTTTCACCATAGAGCCGCTCGATCGATTCAGCGGTGAGCGTCTCGGTGTCATGGACGATCATCTTACGGTTGAGGCAGGCGACCCGATCGACGTAATCGCTGATGAAACCGAGATCGTGACTGATCACCACCACGCTCATGCGATTGGCCAGCCGATTGAACAGCTCGAACAGGGAGCGCTCGCCATCGCTGTCGACACTCGCGGTGGGCTCATCCAGCAGCAGCAACTGAGGCTCGGCCGCCAGGGCGCGGGCAATCAGCACACGCTGCAGCTGACCGCCGGAGAGGGCATCGATATGCCGGCGGCGCAGATGACTGATGCCGACTTCTTCCAAGACTGCACCGATCGCCTCACGGTCCGCGCGTGGCCAAGGGCCCCACTGGCGACGACGCCCCTGGCGCCCCATCAGCACGACATCTTCCACGCGGATGGGGAAGCGCTTCACGAAGTTGGCAAACTGCGGCACATAACCGATATGGCGCGCGGCGGCCTTGGGCGTGCGCCCCAGTACCCGGACACAGCCGGCCGCCGGCTTGTGAAGACCGAGTATCAGCTTGAGCAGCGTGCTCTTGCCGCCACCGTTGGGCCCGATCAGTCCCACTATCTCGCGCGCGCCGACCTGAAAGTCGACATCGTCGAGAATGACCTGCTCGCCATACCGGAAAGTCACGCCGCGAATATCAATGGCATCCGGTGCATCTGCCGGCACCGGGCGAAAGACCGGTCCGACACTGCGCCCGGTGGCTGACGCCTCCGGATGGCTGTCCGTGCGCGGGCGCGCGACGGAGATGGGGCTGACCATGGCGTAAGGTACCTCGTTGCAACGCAGACGGGCGCATGAGCGCCCGTCTGACTTTTCGATGGGGCAGGACATTGTGCAAGATCAGGCGACATGCGCAATACCCGGCCGGCAATTACTGGCTGTCAGTCAACTCGAAACCCGCCTTCAGCGCTTCGGTGGCATGCTTCAGGTTATCGAGATAGTCCTCTGCCAGTGGGTCCAGTACGGCCACTTCGGCCTCTAGGGAGCTGGCGATCCGCTTGGCCGCCGTCTGGGAGAACTGCCCCGAGACGAAGATGGTGCCGATATTCTCATCCTTGGCACGCGTGATCAGGGAGGCCATCTCGCGCGGCGTGGGCTCACGGCCACTGACTTCAATGGCATGCTGCTCGAGCGAGTAGCGGTCCGCAAAATAGCCGAAGCTGGGGTGGAAGATCAGGAAGTTGCGGCCCTTGTAGGGGGCCAGCGTCTGAGCGATCTGCTCATCCAGCTCGCTCAGGGTCTTGAGGAGACGCTGCTCATTGGCATCGATCTCGCTGGCATGCTGCGGCAGGCGTGCCTCGAGCACCTCGGCGGCACGCTCGACGACGATCTGCATGCGCTGCGGGTCCAGCCAGAGGTGGGGATCGGCTTCGCCGAGGTCCTCATCCTCGTCATGCTGGGTACCATGCTCTTGATGATCCGCGAGCTCAGCGTGGTGCTCATCGTGACCTTCATGCTCATCATGATGTTCTTCGTGGGCCTCATGATCAGCATGCTCGTCGTGATGTTCTTCGTGACCTTCGTGCGCGCCGTGATGCTCATCATGCTCTTGCTCATGAGCATGCGTTTCATCATGACCGTGGTCATGCGCCTCACCACTGCCGAAGTGGCGTGTGTTGAGCCCCTCTTCCAGGTGCACGACCTGCATCTCGGCGTTGTTCTTCACCAGGCGCGGCAACCACACCTGTTCGAAGGGCACACCGATGGCGAGATAGAGCGGGACCGTCGACAGCTCGGCCACCTGGCGCGGGGTCGGATCGTAGGCGTGCGGGCTGTCGCCCGGCTTGACCAGCGTGGTGATCTCGACATGCTCACCGGCTAGCTGATCGACCATCCACGCGACGGGCGGCACGCTGACGGCCACATGCAGAGGGGCGCTGTCCTGGGCGTGGGCGGCAGGCGTCGCGAACGCGGCAAGCGCGCCCAGCACACTCAGCGGCAGAGCACGCGCAGCCCGCGGACCCAGCGTGCGCTGGACCCGGGACAGCAGCTTTTCACACAACACTTGGCGAGACGCCAGGGGAGAGCCCGCATGCATACTCATGACACCACTTCCTTTGCTAGTGATCACGGCATGATGCGGGCAAGGCGTGCCGAGAACCGGCACGCCAGGACCGCCATCAGCCGCGGTTGAACGAGAGTCGCTGGCCGTTGGCCACCGGATTGACGGTCTTGCCGTCATAGGCTTTCACGCCGTTGACGAAGGTCGCATCGATACGCGCCTTGAAGGTCACGCCATCGAAGGGGCTCCATCCACACTTGTAGAGCACATTGTCACGCGTGACGCTGGTCTCGCCATTGAGGTCGACCAGCACGAGGTCAGCGAAGGCCCCTTCACGGATGTAGCCGCGATCGACGATGGAGAAGCGATCCGCCACGTTGTGGCTGGTCTTCTGCACCAGGGTCGCCAGGTCATAGATGCCGTCCTGTACCTGATCGAGCAGTGACAGCAGGGCATGCTGCACCAGCGGCAGGCCGGAAGGCGCCTTGAAGTACGGGTTCTGCTTCTCTTCCCAGGTATGTGGTGCGTGATCGGTGGCGATGATATCGATACGGCCATCCATCACGGCAGCGCGCAGGGCGGCGCGGTCTTCGGCGGTCTTCACTGCCGGGTTGCACTTGATCAGGCTGCCACGGGTGTCGTAATCGGCGTCGCTGAACCACAGGTGGTGCGCGCAGACTTCGGCGGTGATCTGCTTGCCCTTCATCGGGCCGGCCTTGAACAGCGCCATTTCCTCGGCGGTGGTCAGGTGCAGGACATGCAGCTGGGTACCGTTGCGCGTCGCCAGGTCGATCGCCAGACGCGAGCTCTTGATGCAGGCTTCGCGCGAGCGGATCAGGCCGTGTTCGGAGAAGGGCACGTCTTCCCCGAAGCGCTCACGCCAGCGCGCTTCGTTCTCGAGAATCATCGGCGTGTCTTCGCAATGCGTGACGATGGGCGTCGGTGCATGCTTGAAGATGCCTTCGAGAATCTCCGGATCATCGACCAGCATGTTGCCGGTAGAGGCGCCCATGAAGATCTTGATGCCGCAGGTCTGGTTCGGATCCAGCGTCTTGATCGCTTCTAGGTTGTCGTTGCTGGCACCCAGATAGAAGGCGTGGTTGGCATGGGCACGACCGGCCGCCACGGCAAACTTGGCTTCCAGTGCATCGCTGTCCAGGGTCGCCGGCTTGACGTTGGGCATGTCGAAGAAGGTGGTGATCCCCCCGGCCACGGCAGCAGCTGACTCAGTGGCGATGTTGCCCTTGGCGGTCAGGCCCGGCTCACGGAAGTGCACCTGATCATCGATCATGCCCGGCAGCAGATGGCGGCCGGCGGCATCAATCACTTCACGTGCATCGAGGTGAGACAGGTCGCTGCCGATGGCGTGAATACGCCCGTCCTTGATGCCCACATCCTGAGTGGAAATGGTGCCTTCGTTGACGACTTGCGCCTGTGAGATGCGGATGTCCAGCATGTGACGTCCTCCGTGGGAAGCAAATGTTATATCGTATCAAAAGCGCTCGCAAGCGCCGTTCACTGAGCGTTTTCTGCCATGGCAGCTGCTTGAGAGGTGCAATCCTGGCAACGCCCCTCGAGTTCGATGGTCTGGCGTTCGATCGAGAAACCATGGCGATCGGCGCTGGCGACTAGCCGAGTACCGAGATCGTCATCATGCATTTCCTCGACACGACCGCAGCCGCGGCAGATCAACAGCTGGAATCCGTGCTGATGTTCCGGGCAGTGGCAGGCAAGGTAGGCATTGAGTGATTCGATGCGATGGACGAGGCCCTGTTCGAGCAGGAAGTCCAGTGCACGATAGATCGTGGGAGGGCGGGCAGCGCCATGTTCCTTGGCGAGCTGATCCAGCAGGTCATACGCCTTGAGTGCGCCATGACTGGTCGCGATCATTTCCAGTACACGTCGCCGAATCGGCGTAAATCGCACACCGCGCGCCAGACATTGACGTTCGGCCTGGTCGATCAGCGAAAGTGGCTCTGGCATGAAGAATCCTGAGTGTCGTGAATCCCGGATGTCAAAAGGCGTCAAGCGCGATGAGGGCAAGTGCGTCAGCGCGCAGCCTGAATGACCAGATGCTTATTCTAGGGCAAATGGGCCATGACGGGCCACCGGCAAAGGCATCGGGGCTGCGTGAGTCACTCAAAGGCAACGCACGGCGCGGAGCTAACATGAAAGCATGGATAAGCGATCAATATGATATAACATAACAGTTATCGCTTTCTGGTCGCGGTGATAGACCCGCGACCATCCCTGACAGGAGGAATTCATGGCCCAGTTCGAGGCGCTGCACCCACCCCTTCACACACGGCCCGAGCCACGCCTGGCAGCCAGTTCGTCACCTTCGACCCTCGCGCCGGCGCCAAGGCCCGCAACCCATTGGCATATCGGTCACGAGGCACATGACCTGGGAGCCATCTTCGACCCCGACATCAGTCTGGCCGTGATGCAACGCAGTATCGATGCGGCATTGGAGATGGCGGTGAAGGCTCAATCCTCAGGTGCCTACCCGCTGCGCATGCGCTGGCGCGGCCCGATCAGTGATCTGCGTGAGGCGCTGGAGCGCTACCTTCCGGCACCGGATGCCGGGACTGCGCTGATAGAGGACATCTGTGTGCTGGGTGAGGCCATGAGCGAGCTCTTCGAGGTCAAGGACATCGGCATGCGACTGGAGATGACCCAGAGCGCCATGTGCCCGCGCTTTCATGTCGACCGCATCCCGGTCAGATTGGTAACGACCTACGACGGCCCGGGCACCCAGTGGCTGCCGGAACATGCCGCCGACAGACTGGCACTGGGCCACGGCCAACCCGGTCATCAGGACATCTGCCTGGCCCCCGGCGAGATACATGAGCTGCGCCCGGGCAGCCTGGCATTGCTCAAGGGAGAGTGCTGGCCGGGCAACGAAGGGCGAGGGCTGATCCATCGCTCACCGGTGGTGCCCAACGGTAGTCGCCTGATGTTGAGCATGGACCCCGGCTGAGCCGAGGCTTCGCTTGCGACTCACCAAACAGAAACACCCCGCCAAGGCGGGGTGTTTCTGTCTTTCCAGACGCTGGAGCAGTCGATCAACCAAGGCATCGGTCAGCAAACATTCGGGACCGACATCAGTCCGCGTTGAGCGCCATGCCGACATTGGCGACATCTTCCTTGCTGCGCGAGAAGTGCTTGCGCGCAAAGGCGACACGCTCGGCGACCGGCACGCCGTCGGGCTGACGCTCGATCAGCTCGAGCCGCTTGCGCAGGCCCTCGCCATTGGCCATCTGAATGGCCAGCCCCGGTCGGGCGTTGAGCTCTAGAAGCATCGGGCCATGGCGACGATCCAGCACCATGTCGGTGCCCAGATACCCAAGTCCGGTCATCTCGTAACAGCCGGCAGCCAGCTCAAGCAGGGTGTCCCACTGCGGCACCTTGAGCGAGAAGATATCGTGCCCGGTATCAGGGTGCGCGAACTGCGGGCGATCGTACTGCACGCCGCGCACCGCCCAGCCACTACCGATATCCAGCCCGACACCGACCGCGCCCTGGTGCAGGTTGGCCTTGCCATCCGAGGCTGCCGTCGACAGGCGCATCATCGCCATCACGGGATAGCCCTTGAAGACGATGACGCGAATGTCCGGCACACCCTCATAGGTGAACTCGGCGAAGGCCTGATCGAAGGAAATCAAGCCTTCGACCAGCGCCACATCCGGTGAGCCGCCCAGAGAATAGAGCCCTGACAGGATGTTGGAGACGTGGCGCTCCATGTCGGCACGCGTGATGCGCGCGCCGCTGGGCTTCACATACTCTTCGCCATCATGGTGCTCGATGACGAGGATCCCCTTGCCGCCTGAGCCCTTGGCCGGCTTGATCACGAAGCCCGCGTGATCGCGCACCATGTCGACGACGCGCTCGACCTCGAACTGGCTGGCGACCTTGCCGATCATCTCCGGCGAGGCCAGGCCGTACTTCTGACACAACAGCTTGGTCTGCAGCTTGTCATCGACCAGCGGATAGAGGCGGCGGTCGTTGTATTTCGAGATATACCCGATGTTGCGGCGATTCATGCCGACAACCCCCCGGGCGCGCAAGGCGCCCGGCGTGGTCCAGTTGCGCGACCAGCGATTCAGCCATGACGAGAGCATTTCAATCCTCCGTCAGCGGCTTGAAGCGGCGCAATTCCAGCAGACGATAGCCGGTGTAGTTGCCGAGCAGCAGGATGAAGGCCATCAGCACCAGTTGCAGACCGAGGAAGTTGAAGGTCAGGTGACGCACCCACGGATTGTTCATCGCCAGATAGGCCAGCACGGCGGTCAGAAGGCTGCCGCCACCTTGCTTGAGCACTTCCTTGGGACCTTCCTCTTCCCACAGGATCGACATGCGCTCGACGGTCCACGAAAGAATGATCATCGGGAAGAAGGTGATGGTCAGGCCAGCGTTCAGACCGAAGCGATAGGCGAGTACCGAGAAGATGGAGATGATCGCGATCACCGTGATGATCACGACCGAGACCCTCGCCACCAATAGCAGATTGAGCCGCGACAGGTAACTGCGGATCACCAGGCCCGTCGCGACGATCAGCAGGAAGCCGATCAAGCCGGTCACCAGACTTGTCTGAATGAAGGCGAGGGCGATCAATACCGGCATGAAGGTACCGGAGGTCTTAAGACCGACCAGCACACGCAGCAGCACCACGACCAGCGCGCCGATCGGGATCAGCAGGATGGTCTTGAACAGCGCCTGCTCTTCCAGCGGCAAGGAGTGGATCGAGAAGTTGAGCAGCTCGTCATTGGCCAGCTTGTTTCGAACAGCGACGGCCGCCGGCTCGTTGTGACGGATCATCGAGAAGCTGACGCGGGAATTCACGCCGCCTTCGACTTCCAGCATCGGCGCGCCACGACCTTCCCACAGCAGCAGGTTATCCGGCTCACCTTGCTTGCCGGTTTCCGGGTTGATCAGCACCCAGTCGGTGTTGATGTTTTCAGCGTCGGCGGCCTCGACATCCACTGCCTCGTTGCCTTGCGGCGTTTCGGCGAAGACCTGCAGCCAGGACGAGACCGTCTGGCGACGACGGCCGTCTTCCAGACTCAGGCCGCTGACCAGACGCGCACTGACACCGGCCTCATTGAGCAGGCGCAGCATGAGCTCGGGACGCTCGAACTGGGTCAGCAGCAGGCGCGCATTCTCGCCCTGACGCTGATTGTCGAACTGCTTGATCAACTCGCGGGCGAAGGTAAACGAATCGGCACTGCGCTCACGGGCCTGATCGATGACCTGGGCCGCGGCGGTATCGTAAGGACGCTCCCAGGAGACTTCCTGAGGGGCCGGCAGGCGTTTGATGGCCGCAGGCGTCGCGTTGTCGGACTCCAGCATGGTCACGGTGTAATACAACAGCTGCGAGCCTGCCGCTTCACGGATCGACCATTCGGCACGACGGCCCGGCAGGTCATCCAGATAGGACAGCCCGAAGCCCGAGGACGCCGTGTTCTCGGTCAGGACGCTGTAGCCTTTCTGGTTTTCCGGCAGCGCCAGCGACGCCTTGACCGGGCCGCCAGTGGCCGTGAAGGCCACCTGGGCTTCGATATCCCACACTTTCTGCTGTGCACCGGGCACCCAGGGCACATCAAACGAAATATGGCGATAGGCGGTCAGGCCCACACCGATCAGCATCAACAGGCCGACCAGAAGATAGAAAGCAAAACGCGACATGGGAGTCCTTGAAATGTCTGGAGCAGTCATGATGGCTCGGTGGCGCACCGAGCCATGTCAGGCAGCGAAGCCGGGCAGAGGAGACAGGAGGGCGCTTGCCACTCAGTCGCGGTTGCCTTCGTTCGGGTCCTCGTCCTTGGCCGCTTCGTTACTGGGTGCACTGCCCGGGTACTCCGGACGTGCATTGATGAAGGTACGGCTGACGTCCACCGCAGCGATGTCCATCATGAAGCGACGGCCCAGCAATACCGGATAGGTGAGATCACGACGATCATTGAGGGTGAACTCGACCTTCTGCTTGATGTCACCCAGTGTCATCAGCAGGCTGACGACGGGACGCTCTTCGCGCCCGGAGGCCTGGATGATGGTCACCGTGCGGCTGACCTGGGCTTCGACCCACTTGTCACGATCGCCTGACACGAAATACTTGCCGTCATCCCGCAGTGCGAGCTTGAACTTGACCCACTTGGCGCCGTCGCGCTCGAATTCGGTGATATCACGCGCCGACAGCGACGAGGTATTGGCACCGGTATCGATGCGTGCCTTGAAGTAGCTGCTGATGGTCGGGAAGCCGACCCACTCGACGCGCCCAAGCAGGGTCTTGTCGAGGATGGGGTTGTCGGTCACGGCCTTGCAGGCTTCCACGGCCTGCGGCTGTGCGGGCTGTTCCATCTCGGCATGGATCTGGCGCAGCTGACTGCCGACTTCTCGCACGTCACGACGCAGAGAGCGGCTCAGCGCCTGCTGGTCGGCAAGTTGCTGCTGTTGGACGTTGCATTGGCCTGCCAGCTGTTCCTGCAGGGCATCGATGCGCTGCGAGAAGGCATCTGGCGTCAATACCGGTTTCTGCGGTTGCGGTTGTGCCGGGACGCAGCCGGCCATGACGACGACACTGGTCAAGGTAACAGGCAATAGCAGCTTGCGGATCAGCATAGGGGAGAAGGTTCCTGTTCAGCCTTGCTGCCGCTCTACAACCTGTGTGAACGGCAGACATAATTCTTGTCCATCGTCAGTCAGTCAGCACACTGACCCGACGATGCCTGGGTATTCCCTTGTATAGCTTGGGCGTTCTAGCACCGAAGCGTTACTGGGGGCGATCATACGTAGCCCGAATGGTGACTGTCCATGTTTCAGCACCTGACGCCGAGCCATTTCCTGCGATTCACCAACGTAGCGATCACTTTCTGTCGCCAGTCGAGGACAGACCACACGAGCTCCCGCCTGGCGTGGGTCAGGGCCGCTGTCAGCCGGCTGGACGTATAACGCCAGCTTGGCTTGCGTCGCCATCAGGTGACGAAAACCTTGATGGAACCCAGCCTCCAGGCAGAAGCAGCCTTCTCGGCAGTTTGCACAGCCAGATCTCACTGTTTGCGCATTGTTCAGGGTGTCACCGCAACTTCAGCGCGTGATCACAGCACGGCAGCGACACGACCCTCGGATGAGAGCACCCCGACACAGGGAGTCAGACTGTCGCCAAACTGACAAGGCACGCCAAAAGAGACGACGTCAGCACACTCAATGACATCCGCTTTCTGTCTCAGCGGCTGCCGTTCACGCCATGCCAGCCAAGAACTATGCCAACCAAAACCCTTTATGGGCAGGTTGTTGCTCAACTGATCAAATGCAGGACACTCAGCAAAAGATAGGCGGGAACGTCGATTGACTCCATCGGCTGACTTTATCGACAGGCAGAACCTGAGATTCAGAGGCAGGCATGCAGAAGCTGACATTCGCGCGGAGGAGGCTTGGCACCTAGCGATCGACGCACGAGCATTTACGTACACAGCTTGAGCATCCTCACAAACTACTGAATTTAACATAATATATATTATACGAACCATAGGGTATGCGGGTTACATCAGTGATCCTGGGCGCCCGTAGAGTCAGTTGCCTTGATCCATCAGGTCAGGTCCATCAAGTCGAGTCGTCGGGCCAAGTCCAGCGAGTTGAACCTGTCGGCTTGCATCAACGATGGCCTGTTTCACGATCCAAGTGCCAAACAGCCCGTTGCCCAGGAGCGCGAACAAACTTATCCTTGATAGCATTCATGCACAAGTATTGTAGAATAATTCGGGCCACATGTGACCCACACCGCTCATCTTGTCACTCAACCTTGCCGCGCGCCGTGATGACTCACGGATCGGCGCGAACCGGAGTCAGCGATGCCCTCCTTCCCGTCCTGTCTGTCAGCTAGCGCTGGATTCATGCACAACGGCATTCGACGCCTTCGGCGCATCAGCGGCCGCGCAGCCGTGTTGATCATGGCAGCGGGATTGTCAGCCTGTAGCGGACCTCAGATAGAGGATTACGCGGGCAGCGGCCCTGAGCTTCGCATCGATGACTACTTCCTGGGCCACACACGTGGCTGGGGCATGGTGCAGGATTACCGTGGCGAGGTGATGCGGCGGTTCGTGGTCGATGTCATCGGCAGCATGCAAGGCAACCAGCTGATTCTGGAGGAAGACTTCGTCTATGCCGATGGCGAGACACAACACCGCCGCTGGACCTTTACCCCGGCGGGTGATCGCCAATGGACTGGTCGAGCGGCGGATGTGACGGGCGAAGCGATAGCGACGACCCGCGGTAATGCCTTGCGCATGAACTACGTGCTTCAGGTACCGATCGACGACAGTACTTGGGAGTTCAGCATGGATGACTGGATGTATCTGCAACCGGATGGCCGCATCCTGAACCGGACCTCGATGCGCAAACTGGGCCTCGAAGCCGCCAATATCACCCTGGCATTTCAGCGCTGCCCCTGTGATTCACCGGCAGCTGAGCCGAAATGACGCTCGTGCGCGGCAATGACGTGAGTCCCTGATGGCTTCGAGCCTTGCCTGATGGCTTCACCCCTCGATAGCGCCAGCCTTGTCGGTTCCAGCGCCTGACAGCCCAACCCTCATGAGGCGGCGGAGTCACCCGCATGCTGCTCGAGCGATGTCTCCACCTTGGACAACCACTTGCCGTAATCCTCTTCTGGCGCCATGGGCTCTCCAAAGGCGTATCCCTGCAACTGGTCAAAGCCCAGATCCATCATGGTCTGGCGCTGGCGTGAGTGTTCGATACCAACCGCCACGGCGGAGATCTCCAACATATGCAGGGCCGCCGTCCAGGCTTTCAACAGGCGCGCCTGACGTGGATCCGTCTGCAACAGACTGATCCAGCGTGGATGCAGTTTCACGCTGGTGATGGACAGCATGCTCAACAGGCGCAGGCTGTCATGCTCAGGACCGAAACGGTCGACACAGAAGCTGATGCCGTCATTGGCCAGCGATTTCATCGCCAGCACCAATGGCTCAGGCGTCGCGGAAAAACTCTCGACACCGCTGACATCAAGGCGCAGGCAATCCCCCTTGAGCCGGTAAAGGCGCAGGACACGACGCAGGGCATCCATGTATTCGGTTTCGATCAGGCGCGACGCCGTGATGTTCAGCGACAGCGGCAACAAGGTGTCGTCGCCCTTCCTGGTCGCCAGCCAATGGCTCAGCAAGGCGCAGCTTCTGCGCAGCACCCAGATATCGAGTTCCTCATCCAGCCCCGCGTGTCTGGCGATGCGCAACATCTGATGGGGGGGATCCAGCGGTTCTTGTCCTGCCAGCGCAGCAGCACTTCCTGACCACTGAGGCCTTGGCTACCCGCAGTGACGATGGGCTGCAGGTGGATGCACAGCTCATTGTCGCGCAGCGCCTGGGCAAAGCGGTTGTTCATCTCGAGGCGCAGATTGAGGTTGTCCGTGAGATCCGCGAACTGGACGCCCTTCTCTTTTGGCGCCCATTCACTGGCACAGACAAGCTCCTCTTCCACCACCTCGACCAGTTCCGCTGCTGACATGCTGTCGCTAACAAAGGTGCCCGCTCCGATCAACAGATCAGGCCGGCTGTTGGCGGAGAGATGCAGCAACCAGGGTTGTTCCACGAAGCGATGCCAGCGCATGCCGTGCAATGCCTGGTCACGCGGCAACAGGATCATCAGGGTGTCGTGACTGACGCGCCCCTTGAGCAGGCCCTCGTCATCGAAGTTTTCATTGAGCTGGTGGGACAGTGATTGCAGCACGCCCTCGTAGAAGTCGACGCCCTGCTGCTTGCGCAGTCTTTCGGCATTCTGCAGCTTGACCAGGATGACCTGTAGCGCTCCCTGACTGGCACGTTCTTCAAGCCAAGCCGTCATTCGCTGCAGGTAGCGACGACGCAGACTGTAGCCGGTGATCGGGTCGATATTGGCTTGCAGGGTGGCACGTGCGCGTTCTGCCAGCAGCGCATCACGCTGGATGAGCTCGTTCTCGACCAGCAGTGCACAGCGCTCCAGTCTCTCCAGCTGGGCCGTATCCAGTTGACGGGGCTTGTGGTCGATCAGGCACAAAGTCCCCAGCGGCAGGCCGCTGCTGTCACGCAGCACGGCACCCGCGTAGAAGCAGACATGCGGTGGCCCCGTCACCAGGGCGTTATCAAAGAAGCGTTCATCCTGGCGCGCATCATTGATGACCAGAAAGCGCTCTTCATGCAGCGCGTGGGCGCAGAAGGCGAGATCCCTGCCCGTCTGCCGAGCATCCAGCCCACAATGGGCCTTGAACCACTGGCGGTCTTCATCCACCAGCGACACGAGGCAGATGGGCACATCAAAGATATCGGCGACCAGCCGCGTCAGATCGTCATAGCGCTTTTCATGGTCACTATCCAATACATGCAGAGAATGCAGGCTATTGAGACGCTCTTCTTCGCGCGGATGAGGTGCCGCCGGCCTGAAGCCGGGCCGGCCACCCGGCGCGAGGGTCGTCTTTGGGGTGGAATCTGCCATGGCCTACTGCCTCGTTGGAATTTCCAGGAGATATAACCGCATGTTCGTACTTGAGCATACTCGTCTCGACTGTTGACTGGCAGAGCCGGCAAGCTGCGCACCACTAACGATAATTGAGCGTGGAAACCCCTGCACGTTCTGCTGTGCGGTAACCTCACGGAGCGGTTTCTCACCACCACGACGCAGAAAGCCCCGCAGCAAGGCTACGGGGCTTTCTGGATGACGCTTGTCCCTTTGAGATCAGACGCTTCGCGCCTCACTCACGACGAGACAGGGTATCAGGCTTCGGCAGGCGCATAGGAGCCATCTTCACGATGGACTTCCTTGCCGGTCAGGCCCGGGGTGAACACACAGGCCAGGTGCATGGTCTTAGTGGCACGCAGCAGGTGATCATCGTGCTCGTTGAGGATATAGATGTCGCCCGGCTTGATCGGCCAGATCTTGCCATCAGCCAGTGTTTCGACTTCACCCTCACCTTCCATGCAATACACCACTTCATAGTGATGCTTGTAATGGATGTGGGTCTCGGTGCCTTCAAAGATGCGAGTGATGTGGAACGAACACTTGCCACCATCTTCATCAAGCAGCAGGCGCGTGCTATCCCAGTTGCCATTCTCGGCCTTGACCAGACGATCGGTGCTGCGGGCTTCTTCGAGATTGCGAACGATCATGTGTTTTCCTCACTAGGCTGCCTGACATCGACAGCTGACAGATGGCGATTACCGTAACGAAGGGGTGACCTGGATGGGCAATCGGTGGGGATGGCAAGCCAGAGGCTCACCAACGACCCGCGGGAAGACAGCGTTACTTGGACAACACTGCGGCAGCGTTTTCCTCGATGATATCGAGGGCTTCCAGCAGGTCTTCGTCGCGGATGGTCAGCGGGCACAGGCACTTGACGACCTGACCGGAGTGACCACTGGTCTCGATGATCAAGCCCTGCTCGAAGCAGCGTGAGGTGATGGCATCGGCCAGCTCACCGTCACGAACATCGATACCGCGCATCAGGCCACGGCCCTTCTCGTGCGCTTCGAAGCCGTTCTCGCGGGCCTTGGCGGCAATCTTCTGGAAGCGGTCTTCGACGATACGGCCCTTGCGCTGGATATCACGCTCGAACTTGTCATCACTCCAGAAGTGGCGCAGCGCGGCGGCGCCGGTCACGAAGGCCAATGCGTGGCCACGGAAGGTGCCGTTGTACTGGCTCGGCTTCCACTGGTCCAGCTCGGGACGCATCATCACCATCGCGAACGGCACACCTGAGGCAGACAGCGACTTCGAGTTGCAGACGATGTCCGGCACGATGTTGGCGTGCTCGAAGCTAAAGAACTTGCCGGTACGACCACAACCCGCCTGGATATCATCGACGATCAGCAGGATCTTGTGCTCCTTGCACAACGCATCCAAACGCTGGAGCCATTCGATGGAGGCCGGGTTGATACCGCCCTCACCCTGCACGGTCTCGACCAGCACTGCTGCCGGGCGATCCAGACCGCTGGAGGAATCCTTGAGCAGCTTGTCGAGGTAGGCAACGGTGTCGATGCCCTCACCCATGTAGCCATCATAGGGCACGAATTGCGCACCCTGCGCCGGCAGACCCGCCGCATCACGGAACTTGGCGTTACCGGTGGTGGCCAGCGCACCCATGGTCACACCATGGAAGCCGTTGGTGAACGACACGATGTTGTGGCGGCCGGAGACCTTGCGAGCCAGACGAATGGCAGCTTCGACCGCATTGGTGCCGGTCGGCCCCGGGAAGTGGACCTTGTAGTCCAGACCACGCGGCTTGAGGATCACTTCCTCCAGCGCTTCGAGGAAATCGCGCTTGGCGGAAGTCCACATATCTAGGCCGTGGATGATGCCATCATTGCTGATGTAATCGACCAGTGCCTTCTTAAGTACCGGATGGTTATGCCCGTAGTTGAGCACACCGGCACCGGCGAGGAAATCGATGTAGCGCTTGCCGTCCTCGGTGAACAGGTGGGCATTCTGCGCCTTGGTGAAAACGGTCGGGAAAGAACGCGAATAAGTGCGTACCTCGGATTCCATCTGTTCGAGAATCTGCGTATTCATGCTGTCACCTCCCTGGTGATGGATGGCCGCGTACTGAAATGGCCATACCAGAATGTAAAGACGATCCAACGAATGACACTGCCCCCACCTCGCTAACACATGGGGTCAGCAGGAGATGTCACAACCTTCCTGTCGTGAACATCTGCCGGACGGGACGTGATTCTTCTCGACGACCGACACAAGAATCATGACGGCGTCCCGTCCGGGACTGCTTGCGGCTTGCTATTCGCCCGCGCTGCACATGGGCTCTGGCTGCACACAAGCCTTGAGCACGTCGAGCACTCAGATATCGCTTGGCAGGAACGGCCCGATGCGCACCAGGTTTTCGGCAAGGTGCTCGCCACCCAGCTGGTCTGAGGAGAAGTACTCACGCGAGTGCAGCGGCACCTGCCAGCGCTCGGCGAGGCGAGTGAACAATGCCCAGGACGCCTCGTTGTCCGGCGTGATGGTGGTCTCGAGATGACGCACGTGCGCCATCTCGGGACGCTTCATCACAGCTTCGATCAAGCGACGTGCCAAGCCAGTCCCACGCGCCTTCTCACCGACGGCGATCTGCCACAGGAAGAAGGTCTGCGGGGCGTCGTTGCGGGTGTAACCGGAAACGAAGCCGACGACCTCACCTTCCTCATCAGTTGCGATGGCGCAGCTGTCACGGAACTGCGTGGCCAGCAAAACGTACGAATACCCTGAATTGAGGTCCAGCGGCGGGCAGGCCTTGACCAGCTCGTAGATGCCCCAGCCATCATCGGTAGTCGGCTGACGGATGAACAACGGCGCACTGGCGCGGTTGATCACGGCATCGTGGGTGTGGTGGGCCAAGCCCTGAATCGTGGAAGTCATTGTCATGGTTTTCATAAAATATTTCGCAGTTGGCGAATTCGCTATAAACCATAACAAACCGTTATGGGTATCGCAAACCATAAATTATTCTCGTGAAGCGTATGGATAACGCAAAATTATCCCAAAGCCCCGTATCGGTGAGCGGGCAAGCTGGGGCTTAAACCGGGCAACACTCGCCCTTGTCTACCACCCGTTGGGGGTTTGTCCCCACTAGACGCAAGACGGCGCCCCGAGGGGCGCCGTTTGATTGCCTGCTCATCCGGCATCTGGCCTTGTTTTCGTTGCCACTGCCGCTGAGTCGGGTTCTGCACTAGTGCTTGAGCCCCAGGGCTTCCGTCACTGCTGTTTCTGCACCTCACGCTTCTTGCTGGCGATCGCGACAATCTGGCCCAGCTCATCATGGCGGCTGAACTGCACCGCGCAATTGCGTCCTTCATGTTTGGCGGCGTAGAGCGCCATGTCTGCATTGTGTGATAGCTGTTCACGGTCGCTGCCATGCTGAGGGGCGATGGCAATCCCGATACTGCAGCCCACTTCCAGCTTGTGCTCTTCATACAGGAATGGCTTGCCCAGACTGTCGATGATGCGCTGGGCCAGCTGGGCGAGTTCGCCGTGACGGCCCAGATTCGCCTGGATGTCGGCATTGTGGACCAGCACCACGAACTCATCGCCTCCCAGGCGCGCGACGAAATCGTCCTTGCGCACCACCTGGTTGAGTCGCTCCGCGATCACCTTGAGCGCCACATCCCCGGCGGCATGGCCATGGGTGTCATTGATGGGCTTGAACTTGTCGATGTCCAGCATCAGGCACGCCAGCTGCCCGCCCTCGCCATTGACGCTTCCGAGCCAATGCTCGACCCGCTCATAGAAATGCTGTCGATTGGGCAGCCCCGTCAGAGAATCATGCATCGCCAGTTGCGTGATGCGCTTCTTGTAATTGTTGCTCTCGATGATGTTGTACTTGAACTTCTGCAGCGCCCGCGCCATCTGGCCCACTTCATTGGTGTGCTGGGTGCTGTCGATCACCACGCTGACATCGTCATTGGCCAGGGTATTCATGGTCTGGGTCAGACGACGTATCGGTACCAGCACATAACGTCCGAACAGCCACATCGAGATGCCGATCAGCACCACGATCATCGCCAGCGCCAGGCCATTGACCACCGGGGCCACCGTGGCCAGCAGCTTGAGCGTCTTGCCGACCGCGGCAGAGGTGGCACCGATCCGCATGCGGCTTTCGTGATCCAGTACCGCCAGTGCGTCAAGCGCTGGCACATCATTGACCTTGACCCGCTGATCGATCTCACGCGGTGAAAGGTCTGCCTGCTCGTCATGCAGCTGGTTGACCTTGTTCAAGCGGTCACCGTAGGACTGGATGACATCGGCGATATCGCGGATGGCGCGTTGCTCGGCGGTGTTCATCCCCAGCGTACGATAAGCCGCCAAGGTGGCGCGCAGCGATTCAATGTCCTGCGCCGCCTGCTGACCGTAGATAGCGTCGCTGCGCAGCACGTAATTCTTGAAGTGGTGAATCATCTCGCCGTAGCCGAGATCACGGCGCAGGTTGGCCACCAGGCGAGCCTTGCCCATGCCGTTCTCGAGCGGATTGTCATTGTCACGCAGCTCCGCGATGGAGATACGGCGCAGGGTATCCAGCCCCGAGACAGCCTGGAAATCATCGATCTGAACCAGCTTGTCGATATCGGCACTCGAACGCTCCTGCTCGATCATCGTGCGTATTCTAGGCACCATCAGCTCATAGCGGCTGATGGTGGCACGCAGGCCCGCCACCGCATTTTCCTCCCCTGGGTCAGTCCAAGATTCTGATAACGACTCAAAGCGCTGCGAGCGGCGCCGATTTCGTTCTGCACCTCACCGATCAGCTCGAGGTCCTGACGCAACACGAGGTTCTTGAAGTCATGCACCATGCCGCCATAGCCCAGGGCTTTGGTCAGCTGACCTTCCAGGCGCGGCTTGTCGGAGCGTGCCTGCTGATATTCCTGCCAGTCGCGCTGCAGATCGGACACGTTGTGGGTAATGAATGCCAACACGACCAGCAACACCAGTCCCGCCAAGGCGGAAAGCGCACAGATGATGATGTTGATGGTGCGAAAGCGCAGGTTGGCCAGACTCATGAAGGCTATCTCTTGACGATGGGAGGAAACGTTCGACGAAAAACGCGTCACGCCGGCCAGCCGATGGGCGCGGCCAGCATGAAAAAGATACTGCTACGATACCAGATAAAACTAATACTTGACGCAGCGACTTCCCCGAACCTCCCTTCATACGCTGTATGCCCGGGTCTGGATGTCACAGGCTCGCGTCAGATTGCCTCAGCCTTACAGGCTGACGTCGCGCCCATAAAAAAATCTCCCACCGAAAATCGATGGGAGATTGCGTTTCTGGCCTGTACTTGGCTTCGACCCTGATCTCAGTCCTGAAGCCAGACCCGACATCAGCTGTAGTAGGCGTTGGTCGTGTCGGTGTGATCGGTGACGTCACGCACACCGGTCAGTTCCGGGATACGCTCCATCAGCGTCTTCTCGACACCATCCTTCAGCGTCAGATCGACGGCGGAGCAGCCCTGGCAACCGCCACCGAACTGCAGTACGGCGACCTGCTCTTCGGTCAGCTGCACCAGCTTGATCTCGCCACCATGAGCCGCCAGGCCCGGGTTGATCTCGCTGTAGAGCAGATAGTTGATGCGGTCTTCCAGCGGGCTGTCGGCGTTGACCTTGGGCATCTTGGCGTTCGGCGCCTTGATGGTCAGCTGCCCCCCCATGCGATCGGCATTGAAGTCGACGGTCGCTTCTTCCAGGAACGGCACGCTGTGCGTGTCGAGATAGACCTTCAGCTTCGGCAGATCCAGGATCTCATCCGTCGGCTCTTCCTCGCCAGGACGGCAGTAGGCGAGACAGGTCTCGGCATACGGCGTGCCCGGCTGGGTGATGAAGATGCGCACGCCGATGCCTTCGACGTTCTGCTTCTCGAGCAGCTCGGCAAGATACTCCTGGGCGCTATCGGTAATCTGGATGCTCTCACTCATGGCGCAGAGACTCTCTTGATGTCAGGTGACTAATGGCTCCATGTTAAGGAAAACCTGCTGCACTCGCAATCCTGAGCAAATCACTCGGGTTTGGTGCCCTGCACGCAGCCACTCCCTTGCCGGCACTCCTGACTGACTCATGTTGCACATGAATCATGCTCATCGTGACGACTCTGCAGTCTGATACGATATCCCAAACTGGCCAGGCGGGGATTTCGTGAACGGATCCCTCGCCAGCGCCTCTCAATAGCAATGAGTTCGCGCCTGTGGCGTGTGACTTTCTCGGCAAGGTACTGGCTCAGAAGGTACTGGCTTGGCAAAGTACTGGCCTGGTAATGAGAGTTACACGTTCGGGAGACAACGCGACAGGTCACGCACGCTGGAGTCCGTCATGGCGCAAGCCCTATCCCCTGTTCCCTATTCTCTGCCCCTGCCCGACGCGCTGAGCCAGGCGCTGCAGGAACGTATCCTGATCCTCGATGGCGGCATGGGCACCATGTTGCAGAGCTACGGGCTGGAGGAGGAAGACTTCCGTGGCGAGCGCTTCGCCGACTGGCCCAGCGACATCAAGGGCAACAACGACCTGCTGGCGTTGACCCGGCCGGACATCGTCGAGGTGATCCACCGCGCCTACTTCGAGGCCGGCGCCGATATCGTCGAGACCAACACCTTCAATGCCACTCAGCTGTCGCAGTCCGATTACGGCATGCAGGGGCTGGTCCACGAGATCAATCTCGAATCGGCACGCCTGGCGCGCAAAACGGCGGATGCCGTGGCCGCCGAGACTGGTATCCCGCGCTTCGTCGCCGGGGTGCTCGGCCCGACCAGCCGCACCTGCTCCATCTCGCCGGACGTGAATGACCCCGCCAAGCGCAATGTCACCTTCGATATTCTGCGCGATAACTACCGCGAGGCCGCATTGGCGCTCTTCGAGGGTGGCGCGGACCTGATCCTGATCGAGACCATCTTCGACACCCTGAATGCCAAGGCGGCGATCTACGCCCTCGAAGAGCTGTTCGACGAAGGCCATCCGCGCCTGCCGGTGATGATCTCCGGTACCATCACCGATGCCTCAGGACGTACGCTGTCCGGCCAGACCACCGAAGCCTTCTGGAACTCGGTGCGTCACGCGCGCCCGCTGAGCATCGGCCTCAACTGCGCGCTGGGCGCCGAGGAGCTACGCCCCTATCTGCGTGAGCTGTCCGAGAAGGCCGATACCTTTGTCTCCGCGCACCCCAACGCCGGCCTGCCCAACGAGTTCGGCGAGTACGACCAGACCCCGGACGAGATGGCCGAGATCATCGGCTCCTTCGCCGCCGCGGGCCTGCTCAACATCATCGGTGGCTGCTGTGGCTCCACCCCGCAGCACATCCAGGCGGTCAAGCGCGTGGTGGCCCAGTACCCGCCGCGCAAGGTGCCGGAGATCGCGCCGGCCTGCCGCCTGTCGGGGCTTGAGCCCTTCAACATCCAGCCGGACTCGCTGTTCGTCAATGTCGGTGAGCGTACCAACGTCACCGGCTCTGCGCGCTTTCGTCGCCTGATCAAGGAGGAGGACTACACCACCGCGCTGGAAGTCGCCCTCGAACAGGTCGAGAACGGCGCCCAGGTCATCGACGTCAACATGGATGAGGGTATGCTGGAGTCACAGGAGGCCATGGTGCGCTTCCTGAACCTGATCTCCTCGGAGCCGGACATCTCGCGCGTGCCGATCATGGTCGACTCCTCGAAGTGGGACATCATCGAGGCGGGGCTCAAGTGCATTCAGGGCAAGGCGGTGGTCAATTCCATCTCGCTTAAGGAAGGCGAGGAAAGCTTCCGTCAGCAGGCGCAGATCTGTCGCCGTCACGGCGCCGCCGTGGTGGTCATGGCTTTCGATGATGTCGGCCAGGCCGATACCTATCAGCGCAAGATCGAGATCTGCGAGCGCGCCTACCGGATGCTGGTCGATGACATCGGCTTCCCGGCCGAGGATATCATCTTCGACCCCAACATCTTCGCCATCGCCACCGGCATCGAGGAGCACAACAACTACGGGGTCGATTTCATCGAGGCCACGCGCTGGATTCATGACAACCTGCCCCACGCGATGATTTCCGGTGGCGTCTCCAATGTGTCCTTCTCGTTCCGTGGCAACAATCCGGTCCGCGAAGCGATCCACTCGGTGTTCCTCTATCACGCCATCCAGGCAGGCCTGAGCATGGGCATCGTCAACGCCGGCCAGCTGGCGCTCTACGATGACCTGCCCCGGGAGCTGCGCGACGCCGTCGAGGACGTGGTACTCAACCGCCGCGATGACAGCACCGAGCGTCTGCTCGACATCGCCGACAAGTACAAGGGCGATGGCAGCAGCGGTGAGAAGAAGGAAGACCTCGAATGGCGCAGCTGGTCGGTCAACAAGCGCATCGAGCATGCGCTGGTCAAGGGCATCACAGTCCATATCGAGGAAGATACCGAAGAGGCGCGCCTGCAGGCAGCCCGGCCCATCGAGGTCATCGAAGGGCCGCTGATGGACGGCATGAATGTGGTCGGTGACCTGTTCGGCGCGGGCAAGATGTTCCTGCCCCAGGTGGTGAAGTCAGCGCGCGTCATGAAGCAGGCGGTCGCCCACCTGATCCCCTTCATCGAGGCCGAGAAGAGCGGCGAGACCCAGGCCAAGGGTAAGATCGTCATGGCAACCGTCAAGGGCGATGTCCACGACATCGGCAAGAACATCGTCGGCGTGGTGCTTCAGTGCAACAACTATGAGGTGATCGACCTGGGCGTGATGGTGCCGGCGGAGAAGATCCTGCAGACCGCCATCGACGAGAAGGCCGACATCATCGGGCTTTCGGGGCTGATCACACCGTCGCTGGACGAGATGGTCAATGTCGCCAGGGAGATGCAGCGCCGTGGGTTCGAGTTGCCGCTGCTGATCGGTGGTGCGACTACGTCCAAGGCACACACCGCAGTCAAGATCGAACCGCAGTATGATCAGCCGGTCATCTATGTCACCGACGCCTCGCGCGCGGTGGGCGTGGCCTCGCGCCTGCTCTCGCCGGAACTCAAGGCAGCCTATGTCGATCAGATTCGCACCGAGTACGCCGTGGTACGCGAGCGCAACGCCAAGCGCCGCCCCAAGGCCGCGGACCTCGACTACCGCGAGGCGCGCAAGCGCCGTTTCCAGCTGGACTGGGAGCATTACATACCGCCGGCCCCCAGCTTCACCGGCCTCAAGGTCTTCGATGACTACGATCTGAATGAACTGGTCGAGCGCATCGACTGGACGCCCTTCTTCATGAGCTGGCAGCTGGCGGGCAAGTACCCGAAGATTCTGCAGGATGAAATTGTCGGGGAAGCGGCGCGTTCGCTGTTTGCCGATGCCAGGGTGATGCTGCGCAAACTGATCGATGGCAAGGTGCTGTTGGCACGTGGCGTGATCGGCTTCTGGCCGGCCAACTGTGTCGACGACGACACCCTGGAAGTCTACGCCGATGAGTCACGTACCCAGGTGGTCGAGCGCCTGCATCATATCCGTCAGCAAATGACCAAGAATCGTGATGGCGTCTGTCACAGTCTCGCCGACTTCATCGCCCCGCGTGACAGCGGCAAGCCGGACTGGATCGGTGGCTTCGCCGTGACCACCGGGCATGGCGCGGATGAACTGGCCAGGGAGTATGAGGCGGCGGGCGATGATTACAACGCCATCATGGTCAAGGCGCTGGCGGACCGTCTCGCCGAAGCCTTTGCCGAGCGCTTGCACGAGCGCGTACGCAAGGAGTTCTGGGGCTACGATAGCCAGGAGGTGCTCGACAACGAGGCATTGATCGCCGAGAAGTATCGTGGCATTCGGCCGGCGCCCGGCTATCCGGCCTGCCCTGACCACACCGAGAAGGCCGCGCTGTTCCGCATGCTCGAACCGGAGACGCATGCCGGCATGGTGCTGACCGAGAGCTTTGCCATGTGGCCAGCGGCCGCCGTCTCTGGCTGGTACTTCGCGCACCCGGAGTCGAAGTACTTCTCCACCGGCAAGATCACCCGCGATCAGGTGCAGTCTCTGGCGAGCCGCAAGGCAATGGAGTTTTCCGAGATGGAGCGCTGGCTGTCGCCGGTGCTGAGCTACGATCCCGACGCCGACTGATCCCCTCCATCAGCCGCCCCGCCGGCTGATGCAGCCAACGTCAGCTCCACGCGTCTCACCTCTCAGGAGATGGGGCGCGCTGTCGTCTGAGAGGCGATGTCTTCAGTTTGCCGAGCGCGCTATCATGTTGCTCCTCTTGTCCGCTGTCGTGAGTCGCCCGTGCTGCCGTTGTCACTGCTCTATTTATCACTCCTCTATAAATCAATGCTCTGTTCACTGGTTTCCCGTTTTTCAGGCACATTCGAGGCTTTCGAGTCTTCCCGCGCTTCATATCCTTTCGACACCCCGCGTGGGAGCGTCTGATGCTGGGGGATCTTGCGCGCAATACACGAATACTGAAACTTGCACTGCCGATCATCGGGGCGATGCTGTCGCAGAGTCTGCTCAACCTGATTGATGCGGCACTGGTCGGCAGCCTGGGGGAAACGGCGCTGGCGGGTGTCGGGATCGGTGGCTACGCCATGTTCATGGTCACGGCACTGATCTTCGGGCTGTCTTCCGCCGTTCAGGCCCAGACCTCGCGACGCCTGGGCGAGGAATCGCCCGAGCGTTGTGGCGAAGGCCTCAATGCCGGCCTGGTGTTGGCGTTGTCGATCGGCATTCCCGTCACCCTCGCCTGCCATCACTGGGCTGGGCCGCTGCTGTCACTGATCAATGACCAGTCCGGCGTGCATGAAACGGCCTCGTCATATTTTCAATGGCGTGTGCTGGGGCTGGTACCTGTCGCCATGGCATTCTGCTTCCGGGGCTTCTGGAATGGCCTGCAGCGCACCGGGATCTATCTGCGCATCATGTTGATCACCCAGGCGGTCAATGTCGTGCTCAGCATCATTCTGATCCATGGCCTGTTCGGCGCCCCGAAGATGGGCGCGGATGGCGCCGGGGCCGGTACGACACTGTCCCTGCTGGTCGCATTGGCGCTGTGGATCAAGGCGACGCTGGGCGAGCGCAGTCTGCACGGTGTTCTGCATGCCTGGCCGCCGATGACGCATTACCTGACGCTGTTGAAGCTCGCGGTGCCCCACTCCTTTCAGCAGCTATGGTTCGCGGCGGGCTACGCGATGCTGTTCTGGATACTCGGTCAGATCGATGCGGCCAGTGTCGCGGTCGGTCATGTGCTGGTGAATCTCTCCCTGCTACTGATACTGCCTGGGGTCGGACTTGGGCTGGCCGCCATGAGTCTGGTGGGGCAGTCTCTGGGCAGCGGTGAACATGAAGAAGCCCATCGCTGGGGGTGGGACACCGTGCGCGTGGCACTGCCGTGTCTATTGCTGCTGGGCTTGCCGCTGTGGGTCGCGCCCGAGAGCGTGCTCGGATTGTTCCTGCATCGCCCACAGTTAATCGAGCTGGGCATGCTACCACTGCAGATGACGGCCGCCATGATCGTGCTCGATTGCACCGCTATCGTGCTGGCCCAGGCACTGCTGGGCGCCGGCGCCCATCGCACCGTGATGCTTGCCACCTTGAGCCTGCAGTGGCTGATCTTTCTGCCCGCGGCCTGGTGGTGGGGTGTTCATCAGGAAGGCGGCCTCGTCGCCATCTGGGCAATACAGCTCGCCTATCGCCTGCTCAACTCGCTTGTCTTCGGACTTATCTGGCAGCGAAGAGCATGGCAAGCCTTGCGCCTTTGAGAATGCTCTCTGATGCGACTCGCCATTCATCGCTGTAGCCACTCGCTCCTATAGCTCATGGTAGATATCAAGAGTCAATGATATAGATCGTTCAATCGTTGAAATTTGCTAAATGGCAGCTTTATTGCAGTCGATTCTAGGCTTGCCCAGTCGCATATCCTGATTGGATTTAATCAAATGTAATAGGGAGAACGCCATGTCCGCTGCCACCCACGAGACAGGACGAGTACAACTTGGCTTGCCAAGGCTGATCGTCCTGTGTGGTTGCCTTGCCCTCAGCGGGTTGGTCAATGCCGCATCCTCTGGCTCTTCCTCCTCCGATCTCATTCCTCGAGCCTCCATAAACACTCAAGCTTCGGCCTATCCTTCAGGCAAGTCGAGGGCACGTGTTGCACAGGAGGCGATGCCAGGACGCACGCTGAACGCCACCTTCGTCAACCCCGGACTTCGTGGGGAGCGCTTCTGGAACATGGTGACGAACACCATGCAAGCGGCTGCCATAGACCTGAATATCTCACTGGAAGTTGTCTACGCCGAGCGCAATCCCTACCTGCTCAAGAAACTCGCGATTCAGGCTTTGGAAAGCCCTGCCGCTCCGGATTACCTCCTACTGGTCAATGAAGAGCAGGCGGCATCCGAGTTGTTGACGATTGCGGATGGCCACGACACCCATGTCGTGATGCTGTTGAACGGACTGACCCGCGAAGAGGCGCTGACCCATGGCACCCCGGGGTCCCTCCACCCCTCCTGGATCGGCAGCGTCATCCCCGACAACCATACTGCGGGCAAACGCATGGCGACCCAGCTGATCAAGGTGGCGCGAGAAGGCTCACCCACCGGCCAACTGCATGGGCTTGCCTTGATCGGTGACACCCGAACCCCTGCCTCGATTGCCCGCAATACCGGCATGGTGGTCGGCTTTTCCCAGGACCAAGACGTCCAGATAGACCGCATACTCGAAGCGCGCTGGAATACTCAGGATGCCGAACATCTTACTGGGCAATATCTCAAGTGGGTCAGCCGCTCAAGCGGTCAGAATGATCTGATCTGGGCGGCGAATGATGCCATGGCCGAGGGGGCCATTCTTGCGCTCGAGTCAGCGGGCCTCACGCCCGGCGTGGATGTGCTGGTAGCAGGACTCAACTGGTCACCGGAGGGTATCAGCATGGTGAAGGATCAGCGCATGCTGTTGACGGACGGCGGTCATTTCATGGCGGGAGCCTGGGCGATGGTGATGGCAAGAGACCATGCCGATATCGAGGAATGGACCCCCAGAACCGTCAACTTCCCGATGAGCGCCATCACGCATGACAATGTGGCGCGATACGGCCCGCTTCTGGAAAACCCTGACTGGGAAGCTGCAGATTTCGCCGCCTTCGGATTGAAGGCATCGCGGGATGACTATGGGTTTGATCCGATGAGGGTATTGACGCAGATGCTTGGTCACCAGGCCGCGGCGTCTGGGTTGCCCCCTCAGGCTCCTGCTACCCAGAAGAAGACTGCACGTTCCAGCGCGCTCATGGACACCCTCCAATGAGGAGGCGCAAGGAGAGCTCGCAGGGCAACGTCCATCGCCACCGAGGGAGAACAGCGTGATCAATGATGGTCAGAAACTCGCCAAGGCCCCCAGTACGGCGCCCGAGAGTGATGGCGAGCATGCATCACCGCTCAGATGGCGAATACTGCGGATACTTGCACCGCTGGTATTCACCATCTGTGCCATCAGTGGAGCCGTGAGTTATTACCTGTATGCCAGCGAGGCCGTCGAGCACATGCATGATGACCATCAGGAAATGATGGATATCGTGGCGCTGTCGATGCCGGACGCCATATGGAACTTCGACGATGAGAGAATCCATGCCTACCTCGAGACTCTCAGTCACCACGCTAGTGTTCATGCCGTGCGCTACTTCAATCATGAGGGTGAGCTAGTCGAGGAGATTGCCAAGAGCGGCACAGCCTTGGACCCCGTTACGCACTCGAAGCCACTTGTCTATCAGAACTCACTGGTCAAGCAGGCCGTCGGCAGGCTTGAACTGGAGAGCACCAACGCACCGTTGCTGGCCGCCCGTTACCAAGGTGGAGCAGTGCTGCTCGCGATTGCCCTGACCATCATCCTGTCGATCCTGCTGATGCTTTCCTGGCAGTTGAAGCGCTATGTGATGAACCCCTTGAGCAAGGCTGTGAGGCGCATGAGGCAGCTGGAGGGCCAGCATGCCACCTTCCAACGCATTCCCCCCGTTCACTCGCGTGAGATCAACAAGGTCATCGTGGAGCTGAACAAGCTGGGGGAGCGAATATTCAACATGATGGAAGCGCTGCGTAACAACGAAGAGCGCTATCAACACTTCTACCGTGATACCCCCGCATTGCTGCTGGTGATCGACGACAAGGGCACCGTGCAGGATGCCAGCGAGCAAATGCTGGAGGTGACCGGATGGGCACGTGAACATCTTGTCGGCATGCCCTTCGATACTCTCATCAGCAGTCATAATAGCAAGCATATCCATCGCATCAGTACGGCCTTGAAGCTGGGCAATGCCTGCAATGACCTAGTAATGACATTGGACTGCCGACATCAGGAAGACCGTCAGGTCCAGGTGGTCATTCCAGCCGCCAATGGCAGCCAATCCCGGGGCACGATGATGCTGCTGACGGACATCACCGAACTGACCAGGACCCAGCAGCGGCTGTTGGAGCATGAGCTGATTGACCCCTTGACTCAATTGCCCAACCGGCTGTCTCTCAATCAGCACGTACAACAGTTGATCGCGCGTGACGCTGTCTTTGGTTTGCTGCTGGTCAATATCGATCGATTCCATAGCATCAATCACCACCTGGGGCCGATAGACGGTGATCTGCTCTTGAAAGAGGTTGGCGCACGGCTCAAGGAGTGTGACCCCGCCTGGATCGGTCGTACTGGTGGTGATGAATTCGTCATGACTTGTGATATCAATGACTTGCGACCACTTGTACACCGAATTCAAATCGCCTTCTCCCATCCGCTGCTCAAGGCTGGCGAACCCATCCATCTCAGTCTGAGCATGGCGGGTCTACAGGCGCAGGCAGATGACGAGAGCCCGAGCCGGCTGATGCGTCTGCTGGAACTTACCGTGGTGGATATCAAGCACAAAGGGGGCAATCAATACCGCACCTGCGTCCGTGATAGCACGCTGGAAGACGGTGAGCCGTTGTTCCTGAAGGAGCGTATGATTCGCGAAGCCTTGACCATGGGCTGGTTCCGCCTTTATCTACAGCCCATCTTCCGAGCTGCCAGTGCCGACCTGGAGGCGCCGGAACTGCTCGGTGCGGAGGCATTGATCCGCCTTGAGCACCCTGAGCTCGGCCTGGTACCACCCGATGAGTTCATTCCGGCAGCAGAAAAGACCGGACAGATCGTCGAGATCGGCAACTGGATATTGGAAGAAGCTGCCATCATCCTGTGTGAATGGCGACGACTCGGGATCGAGGAGCGTTATCTGTCCGTCAACGCCTCTGTCATCCAGTTCAGGGATCAAGGCATGCTGCACCAGCTCGAGTCACTGCTCGAGCGCTACCCGATTCGTCCCTCGCAGCTCGTGGTCGAGGTCACCGAGAACCTGATGCTCGACAGCAAAGACAGCTTGCGTTATCAGTTGCAGGCCATACGCAGGTTGGGCGTCAACCTCTCGCTGGATGATTTCGGAACAGGCTTCTCATGTCTCTCCTATCTGCATGATCTGCCTTTCGGCATCCTGAAGGTCGATCGCTCCTTCGTCATAAATGTCGAGACCAGTCGCCGGGACAGGGAGCTGGCGCGGGTCATCGTCGCGATGGGCCAATCCCTCGGCATGCAGGTCGTTGTCGAGGGGGTCGAGGAGCTGGGGCAAGCCGAAATCTTCCAGACCATGGGCGTCCACGCCTTCCAGGGCTTTCTCTTCGGTCGCCCGATGCCGCAGCAAGCCTTCGAGACACGCTTTCACGCCCATGCGGATTCGCGCCTCAGTCTGCTGAAACCTGTCAGGAGCGCACCAGGCACAGGCAATGACCTGGACTGATATCGTCTGACTGATGTCGTCAGTTCTGCGCGAGCCCAGCATGTGGCAGGCCCTTGCCTATCGTGAGCCCTCGTGTACTTGGCCAGACGCCTGCCAGCCGGCGTCTGGTCTTTTCTTTTTGGCTGCCGGTAGGCAAACTCGACGCGCCCTTCTTAATAACGTCATCATTGAAAACTATGAGGATTTATTCTTTTAAAGAATAAAGAATAGAGGGTATGGTGGCTTCAGCATCAACAAGATTCGCATCAGTGGACGATCATCTGATGCCCGACCGCAGGACACCCCTGACATGTATCGCTATGACACCTACGACCAGACACTGGTCGACGAGCGGGTAGCTCAGTTCAAGGACCAGATGGATCGCTATCTGGCGGGCCGTCTGGGGGATGAAGAATTCCGCCCTCTGCGCCTGCAGAATGGCCTTTACATCCAGCGTCACGCCCCGATGCTGCGTATCGCCATTCCCTACGGCATGTTGAGCGCTGTCCAGCTGCGCGCCATGGCGGCCATCAGTCGTCGTTATGACCGTTCCTATGGACACTTCACCACCCGCCAGAATCTGCAGCTGAACTGGCCGAAGCTGGAAGATGTCCCGGCGATTCTCGCCGAATTGGCTCAGGTCGAGATGCATGCGATCCAGACCAGCGGCAACTGCATCCGCAATACCACGACTGACCAGTTCGCCGGTATCGCGGAAGATGAGACCGTCGATCCGCGTCCGTGGTGTGAGCTGATCCGTCAGTGGTCGACGCTTCACCCGGAATTTGCCTATCTGCCGCGCAAGTTCAAGATTGCCGTCACCGGCGCAAGCGCCGACCGTGCTGCCATCCAGGTCCACGATATCGGCATTCGTCTCAACCGCGCCGACGATGGCAGCGTCAAGGCCACCATCCTGGCGGGTGGCGGTCTCGGTCGTACGCCGATGGTCGGCGACATCGTGCGCGAAGACCTCGACTGGCAGCACCTGCTGACCTATCTGGACGCAATCGTGCGTGTCTACAACCAGTGGGGCCGTCGCGACAACAAGTACAAGGCGCGCATCAAGATCCTGGTCAAGGCACTGGGAGTCGAGGAATTCCGTCGTCGCGTCGAGGAAGAATGGGCCCATCTCAAGGATGGCCCGGAAACCCTCACCGACTCCGCCGTCACCAAGGCGACCAGCTACTTCCCCGAGCCTGTACGCCGTGAAGTCAGCGCCGAGGCCATCGAGGCCTATGAGACCCTGCGCCGCGAGAACCGTGTCTTCGCGCGTTTCGTGACCAACAATGTCGTCGGCCACAAGGTGCCGGGCTACAAGGCCGTCACCCTGTCGCTCAAGCGTCGTGAACTGGCCCCGGGTGACGTCACTGCTGACCAGATGGACGCCGTGGCTGACCTCGCGGAGCAATATGGCTTCGGTGAACTGCGTGTGACACACGAGCAGAACCTGGTGCTGTCAGACGTGCCTGTCGATGAGCTCGAGACACTCTGGAAGGCGCTGGAAGAACTCGGCATGGCCAACCCGACCGTCGGCACGCTGGCGGACATGATCTGCTGCCCGGGTGGCGATTTCTGCGCGCTGGCCAATGCCAAGTCGATTCCCATCGCTCAGGCACTGCAGGACCGCTTCGAAGACCTCGACTTCCTGTACGACCTCGGCCCGCTGGACCTGAACATCTCGGGCTGCATGAACGCCTGTGGCCATCACCACGTCGGTAACATCGGCATCCTGGGTGTCGACAAGAAAGGCCAGGAGTTCTACCAGGTCTCGCTGGGCGGACGCAGCGACGACAACGCCACGCTCGGCAAGATTCTCGGCCCGTCCTTCAATGCCGAAGACATGCCGAACGTCATCGACAAGGTGCTGCAGGTCTACGTCGAGCAGCGTCTGGAAGATGAAGTCTTCGTCGATACCTACCACCGCATCGGCATGAAGCCGTTCAAGGAGCGGGTCTATGCCTGAGGTGACTGCACAAATGACATCAGCACGTGAATTGACCGATCAGCGCCAAGGCGGCGTCATCCGTCAGAATCAGCTGGTGAGCGAAGATGCCTGGCAGGTCGTGCGTCGGGATGAAGACAGCAATCTACCGAGCTATCGGCAACCCGCCCTGCTGCCGCTGGCAGAATGGCAGTCGCTGGTCGCCGCCGGTGAAGGCTCTGATCATCTGGCGCCCTGGCTTGCCAGTGACACCGAGCTCACGCCCGAGCTGGGCGAGGCACTGGCGGACGCACCACTGCTGGGGGTCGACTTCCCGAACTTCAATGATGGCCGCGGTTACACCATCGCCCGCCTGATGCGTGAGCGCTTCGGCTATCAGGGTGAGATTCGCGCCATCGGTGACGTGCTGGTGGATCAACTCCACTACATGAGCCGTTGTGGCATCAGTGCTTTCGCCCTGCGTGATGATCAGTACGTGGAAGATGCCTTGCATGCACTGAGCTCGTTCAGCGTCAGCTACCAGACCAGTGTCGACCAGAAGACGCCGCTGTTCGCGCGTCGTTGATCGCCCGCTCTTGATCACTCACTGTTACTGCCTGCGGATAGACACGGATAGAAGGCAATCGCAGCTGAGTAAACCAAGCAAAAGCCCCCGTCCAGGATGGTCTCCCGGGCGGGGGCTTTTTTCGTGCCGGATGGTTAGTCTCTGCAGTGTCTTGCCTGACGTTTCGTCTCAGTCGCCTGAGCGGCTCTTCAGCCGGCGACGACCGTGGACAGCAGTGCCATCCCTCCCACCAGCAGTGCAGCCATCACCAGTCCCACCACCAGAAAGTCCAGCGCATGGCCGTGCTCGAAATCACGCTTGCGATTGGCCTCCTTCTGGACACCAAAGAATGCTGCCAGTACGGATTTGACTTCATTGATCATGATCGCCTCCTGGTCGGTGACCTCACGCAATTCATCATCAGGGCACAGGGTTGCCTGAGGACAAGGGTGTCCGGGATAGAGTTGACTGGAGACAGCACAGGATGCTCGCGCGCATTCCAGCAGAGGGAGCTATGCTCAACTCAGGCTCAGGTTGCGAAGCCTGTGCCACTAGACACCAGCCACTATCACTATTGGTCACTATAACGCCAAACACCAGCCGCCCCGCCGATATTTCCCCAAGGTCTGCACTCATCAGCTATCAGATACCATGAGACAGGTGTCCGGAATGCCAGTCGCCAATCAACCGATGCAGCCTTTCGCTGCCATGTTCAGCACCCCACTGCCCTGGATGAATCGACCCGATGACCTCGTGCATCCCCTCGCCCCCTTAATGCGTTGTCAGCAGGTGTGGTGGAGCCTGAGCCTCGAGGCATATGAGCAGGAGATCGAGTTTATTCGCATGTGGCAGACCAAGAGCATGGAAATGGGCCAGTGCCTGCTATCCACCGGGTTCGTTGACCCTCACGAGTCGAAGGAGTGCCTGACGGAGATCGTCAGTGATGTACAGGAACATACCGTCAAGCGCCTGCAACGCCTGCAAGGCCTGACAGACGAATTGAAGGAAGCCATCTGGGAAGAGATCTAGGGCGCAGCTCTGGGCCTGGGGCTGGTGGGAGCGTTGCCCAAAGGCGCTTGTCGACAACAGGCTAGCGGTGTCGTCGCCAGGTCAGCAAGCCGCCAAGCCAATAAGAAGACGTCAGAAGATCTATCGGGCTAGATGATCCATCGGATCCATGTGAGCCAAGCGAGAAACGCACAACGCCCAGCCTTCAGGGAGAAGTGCTGGGCGTTGTGCGTTTCTCGCTTGCAGGCCTTATAAAGCCATCGCGACGCGCGAGCCACCGCATGACTCAGGTGATAGCTCATGGCTTGCTCAGAGCGTAGTGCAGGATAAGTCAGGCAAGATGAGAGCTTACTCTGAATCCGCGTTCCCCTTGAATGCCTCAAGCTCTCGCAGCCATGTCTGGGCGGTCTCGCGATCGAGATCGAATTCCGCGATCAGGCTTTCGAGTCGCGCCACGAACTCCTCATCACGCTTCTGGGCGCGCGCCTCGTCAGCGTCATGGTTCGACTCGGCGGCGGGGACAGGCTGAGAAGAGCGATCCAACGCATTCAGCTCTTCTGCCAACGCCTTTTCGAGCTCATCAAAGAGAGCACGCTGCTTGCGAGCACTGGCAATGATCTTTTCATCATGTCGGTTCATGCACGATTTTCCACTTTTGATCTTGTCGACAACAAGAAGACAACGCTATGAGTTCACTGCAGGACGATGAGCGACAATTTGACTTGCAGCTTATGCACGACACCTTCAACACTCGATCGGCGCGCCTCAAATCAAGATGTTAGCGAGCCTCTTCTGGACAGCCATCGATAAATGACAGATATCTTCTTGAAAGCCATACAGAAAACTAGCTTCATCATGCCCCTTTCAACGTCTGCTAGCAAGACATCGCGCGACAGGAAAAACGCGCAAGAGCCCTGAACTGGGGCTTCGCGGAGTGTTGAGTGCCCTCACTTGGCATTGGGGCGGTAACATCGTAGCGTTGGCTAGATGACATAGAGGACTGAAACGATATCCTCTGGGTCTTGCGCTGCCGCTATGCTCGAAACAGTGCCATCATCACCCTCCCCGGCGCCACCGCATCACTCATGGATGACGTGACTCGATGATCAAGGATAGTGATCTCTCTCGACATGGGCCAGATACCGGCCCGCCCGATCTTCGCTCCCCGGTCAGACAGCGTCCGTTCGGCAAGCCCTTGCGCCTATGGCTGGGGTTGACCGCACTCTCCTGTCTCTCACTTGGCGCCCTGCTGGTATTTCAGGAATCGCAGAGTCGCGAGCAGGACATTCTGCAGGCCCAGGCGACACAGATGCTGGTCGCCAAGGAGCCGATGTCTGTCAAGCTTGTTGGAACCTGTAATCAGGCGGCTTCTAATCGCTGAT